>PPYF01102551.1_pt1 | contig 49842 bp, 42 predicted proteins | sample 1559871 | NCBI WGS metagenome assembly PPYF01 (sample SAMN08240021, study PRJNA423297) | Human gut metagenome, whole genome shotgun sequencing project.
GTTGAATAACAAGTATACGGAATAAAAGTGTAATGATAATATTATTAAAGGCTATTTTGATTATGAATTCGATGGAAAATAATAAAATATAATCCGTAAAAAAACTACGGATAAACTAAAAAAAACTACGGATAATCATATAATAAGAAAAAAGTATGGAGAGTGATTATCATGTTACAGAAATTCAGTGTAGAAAACTTCAAAGGATTTAAAGAAAAAATTACATTAGATATCGGCTCACCGAATAATTACAATTTTAATTCTGAACTAATTGAAAAAGGATGCGTTACAAAAGGAATTATTTATGGTATCAATAGTTGTGGAAAATCGAATCTTGGATTGGCAATTTTTGATTTGATTACACATCTGACTGAAAAAGAAAAACTTCTTCGAAGTTATGATTTTTATCTTAACATGAGTGGCAGGAAATCTTTTGCGGAGTTTGAATATACATTTGTATTTGATAGTCATGAAGTGATTTATCATTATTGTAAAACGGATGTGAATACATTGAAAATGGAGAGTTTGTCTATTGATGGAAAAGAGGTTATTTATTATGACTTTTTATCCAGAGATGGATTCACATTGTTAGAAGGATCAGACACGCTGAATGCTTCAATTAAGAATGAAAGTCCAATATCCCGAGTGAAATATGTAAATAACAATTCGATTCTTACAGATACAGAAGAAAACCATGTATTCAAAAAATTTATTAATTTTGTAGATCATATGCTTCTTTTCTATTCTCTGGACAGCCGAGGTTATGAAGGATTTATGAATGGAAGCGAAAGCATAGCAGAAGGGATTGTTAACAGCGGGAAGGTTAAGGATTTTGAAAATTTCATGAGGGAAAATGGAATAGAATATAATATTGGTATATCAGGATGGAACAAGCATCATTTGTTTTTATCGATGAGTTTGACGCATTTTATCATTTTGAGTTTTCTGAGTCAGTGCAAAAAAGACTTGGAAAAATTTCAGGGGTACAGATATTTACTACAACGCACAATACAGATCTGATGAGCAATGATCTTCTGAGACCGGACTGTTATTTTCTGTTAAAAGATAATAAAATAAAAGCAATTTCTGATCTGACAGAAAAGGAATTACGTCAGGCTCATAATCTGCAGCAGATGTATAAGGCAGGTGCATTTAATTGGTAATTATGAAATTATTACCCTTCCAGCAGGTGAAAATATTCGGAAGGCTGGTAGTTGCAGATAAAGAATATGCCAGAAATCTATTGGAAATTTCAATGAATCATTTGCAAAGTAGAAGTTTTCGTTTGCGCGTATCATTGAAGAAAATCATGCAGTGTGCTACTATAATATAGATTGAAAATGTAAGAACGAATTTGAAAAAAATATTTTCAAAATATAGGAAAATCATAAGAAAGAAGATGAATTAAACCTGATTTTGATAATTGTATTTCAATTGGAACTTAATGCAGCAGGAATGAAAATTGATATGAATAAACTCCTTGGTTAATTTATATAAAATCGTGGCAATTGTGAATAATACATAATGAATATGTAGTAATTAATCAGTTAAAGCAGAATTTGAGGGGATGAGCAATGAAATTAAAAAATATGAAACTAAAAAATTATAGATGTTTTAAAACAGCAGCACTTGATTTTGATAAACATATAACGTTAATTGTAGGTAAGAACGGAGCCGGCAAGACAACAATTTTAGATGCAATTGCTGTCTCCGTCAGTACATTCCTTTTAGCTATAGATGGTGGTGTGAGTAGAAGCATCTTAAAGGAAGATGCTAGATATGAGTTTCATGATTTGAACGGAACGATTGATCCACAGCATCAGTTCCCGGTAAGTATCGAGAGTACTGGTGATTGTCTAAACCAGCAAAATGTGAAATGGATTCGTTCTTTGAATTCTGAAAGTGGGAAGACAACCATCAAAGATTCGAGTGAATTGACAGGGCTTGCAAAGAAAGCGCAGAATCAGATTATGACAGGAGATAAATATCTGATACTCCCTTTGATCTCTTATTATGGAACCGGACGTTTATATGCACAGAAGAAGGAAAAAAGAAATCTGAAATCTTTAACGGAGTTTAAACGTCAGGTTGGTTATGTGGATTGTATGGCAGCAGAGTCCAACGAAAAGCTGATGTTGAACTGGTTTCAGATGCAGACACTGAAAAGTCTTCAGGAACAGCAGAAGACAGGCATACTGGATAGACCATTACTTTTGAAAACAGTCGAAAAAGCAATCTGCAGAAGTTTTGAAAGAATCAGCGGTGCACGAAATGTCAGTCTTATCTTTGATCTTGATACCCATAGACTGGTACTGGAATTTGAAACTGCAGATGGCAATGCGCAGAAATTTGCGATGGACGAAATGAGCGATGGATATAAGAATACACTTAGCATGATTGGTGATATTGCCTATCGTATGGCAGTGTTAAACCCTACATTGGGAAATCAGGTGCTGGAAAAAACACCTGGTGTTGTACTGATTGATGAAATTGATTTACATTTGCATCCGCAGTGGCAGCAGACAATCTTAAATGACCTCCATGCAATTTTCCCGGAAGTGCAGTTTATTGTCAGTTCTCATGCCCCGGCAGTTATAAATTCCGTTCCAAGAGAGCAGATTCGAATTCTGGATCATGGAGAAATCTACATGCCTGCGGCACAGACCTATGGAAGAGATGCTAATTCTATATTGCGTGAAGTGATGAATGTATCAGAACGTCCGGCTGCCATCAAGCAACGTATGGACTTATTCTATGCATATATGGATGAAAATAATTACGAAAAAGCAGATAAGGTGTTGACGGAGATGGAAGCGATTGTTGGAACAACAGATCCAGATATCGCAGCTGCAAGGACATCTCTGGATTTGGAGAGAATATTGGGGGAATAGTGTATGATTGTTGTAAAAAGAGGAAAGGAACCCAATAGTCTTTTGAAATTCCGCAAAGAAAATCCAGATGCGGATTATGAGACAGATATTCCTACGGAGGTATCAAAAGATATCCGAGAACAGATGTGGGAAGAGCAGAGAGGTCTGTGTGCATACTGTATGAAGAAAATTAAGAATTCAAGTGTCATGAGAATTGAACATTGTAGAGCACGACATCCGCAAGATGAACAGGAGCATGATAAAAAGGCAACGCTGGATTTTAAATGGATGCTTGGTGTGTGCTATGGAAATAGTCTGGTGAGAGGTGTGAAGTCAGAAGATAAAACCTGTGATGCACACAGGGGTAATACAGAACTTACGGTGAATCCTTTTGATGAAATGTCTGTCAGAAAGATTAAGTATAAGGCAGATGGCAGCATTTATTCGGATGATGCGGAAATTAATAAAGATGTGACGGAAACATTGAATTTGAATTGCCAGGCACTTTCTTTACCACAAACGCGGAAAAATGTTTTGATGGCAGAGAAGAACAGAATTATGAGAAAATGTAAAGGTAAATCACAAGATGCGTTTATGCGCGAACTGGAACGCACTTATGCAAGTCTTACACAGGAAAGAAATTTGACACCGTATTGCGGAATTATTATTTCCTGGATTGAGAGCAAATTAAAGATATCATAAAATGTGCAGAGATTTGATACAAATAAATTTGAAGGTACTCTTGTCGAATGAAGATTTTCGCATGTTTTTTCATGATTAAAAAAGGTGTTTCAAAAAGCATCTGATACATAAAGAGATACTTGAAAAAAAGTTGTACAAAAGTTGTACAATAAGAGCAGAAATGTCGCAAACCTCCTTTCTGTGGGCGTTTCCGCGTTCCCGAAAAGGTTCGATTCCGGTCTGCGGCATTAAGTAAAAATGGGAGAAACGTTGAAATTACAGCGTTTCTCTTATTTTTGTTTCAAAAAGCTTTAACACATTTGATTACTTTATGATAAAATACCAAGATTCCGATTTTCTATTAAATTTTCTCGAAAAATATTGACCTTCAAGTTACTTGATCGTTTACATTATAAGCAAGAAAAAGAAGTTTCTCGCAATGAAAGCGAGGCAAGTGTAAAGATTAAGTAGAAGAAAGGCGGGCGTAAGAGTATGAAAGAGAAAATGAGAAAAGTAAGATATCCAATGTTGATTGTGTGGGGAATATTTATGGGAGCTGCAGGAACAGCAGGAGTAAAATCATCGTGGCATGTAATACCTGGCTGGTTGATAGGTGTTATTGTCATATTGGGAATCATGGTGATGTTAACCTGGATGATTTCAGGGAAAAATGATAAGTCAATAAAAACACCTGAGAAGGAAACGGAAAAATTAACATCAAAGTACAATTCAGAAATTTCCGTTATTTCAAAAGCAGTAGAAGAGCCTGTGGAGTTGGAATTTTGGGGAAAACGAAATGGTATTGATCAATTTAGAGTAAAAAGTATCGCTGGACGGAATATTGTGAGTGATCATGTTCTGTTGATTAGTTTTGATGGTTCAGAAGTCAGGGATGTGGCATTAGATGCAGTTGTAACAGGGAAAGAACATTCGGAGTATTTTGGAAAGATTGAAATGCTTTATTGTAAGAGACAGCAGGAACATTGTGGGACGGAGAAACTTAAAACGGAAAAAATTGATAAAGTGATACTGAGTAAGGAACAATGGGAAAAAGAAACAGGAAAAATAAAATTATTGGAATTGTGGAATTGTATTCCATTTGAAAAATAGTATGAAATGCGGGAATATAGAAGCACTGGTTTTGATTGCCATGCATTTGAAAGAAGCTGCCACTGGCAGCTTCTCTTGCGTTTTTACAGAAAATCCTGACAAGATACCAGAAGATCAATCTTCTTCCACTGTGTCTCTTCATCAATACAGTTGCCCTCTTCAACGGAAGCAAAGCCACATTGAGGAGAAAGTGCGATCTGCTCTCCGACTACGGAGCGGGCTTCGGCATAACGTTTTTTAAGAAAATCATGATCTTCCAGAATCGGGTTCTTGGTAGAGATTAATCCTGCGACAAAGATAGCATCCTTATCTTTCAGGACAGACCATGGAGCAAAGGAACCGGAACGGGCATCGTCGTATTCCACGAAGAATGCGTCATACGGAATTTCAGCGATTACCGGGGCAACGGAATCGTAAAATCCATGGAACAGAGGATTCCCCTTGAAGTTTCCTTTACAGAAATGTGTTGCAATAAAGAAATCTTCCGGTTTGTGTTCCAGAGCTTTTGTTGATACAAGCTGGAACCAGTTCAGAATCTGTCCTTTTGTATATCCAAGAGCAGTTATCTTTTTCTGGAAGTTCTCATCGATGAGATAAGTCCATGATGTATCATCAATCTGAAGATAACGGCAGCCATGGTCGTAGAAATCTAAAATTGCATCCTGATAGGCTTTTGCAATATCATCGATCAGTGCATGGATGTCTGTTTCGTAATAAGGTGTCTCTTTATTACCAAGCTGAAGGAAGTGATCAATCAGGATCATATTCGGACCGGAAATACATTTTTTAGCCGTAATACCGTCATATTTTTGTGTCAGAGAATGAAGATAGTCCCACGCACAAAGCTCCGGATGTGCCTTGTTCTTATCATAGAAGAACTTACCGGTAACGGTTCCAAGCTCAATTTCATTACTGGTTCCATTGATTTCTTTTGTGAAATGAATGGTATCGAATCCATCAAATTCTTTGAGCCAGTCCAAATGCCACCACCTGCGGCGGAATTCTCCGTCTGTTACATATTTCAAACCGTGTGCCACTTCCTTTTCTACCAGTGATGCGATTGCAAGATCTTCGGCTTGTGTTAATTCTTCTTTTGTAATCTTACCGTCTTTATAATCTTTACGTGCTTCTTTAATTTCTGCAGGTCGTAAAAAAGAACCTACGATGTCATAAGTTAATGTGTCTTTTATCATATGAAAACCTCCGATTTTTTGATTATTTGTCTTTGCTTAGTTGATGATTTTATTATGCCAGATGTAATAGTTTTTTGCATAATACTTAAAATTGTAGGTTGGGTATAGCTTTAAACTATAGCATATGAAAAAGAAGATCAAAATTGCTGTTTGTGGATATTTAAAAATTTTTTATTATCCTAAAAAGTGTATAATATAAATATGACATGTGTTACATTAGAGTTGAAACCACAGGAGAAAAGGGAAATCAAATATGAATAGCAGAAAAAAAGTCTTATGGAAGATATTCATTTCAACATTATATTTAAGTGCATTTACATTCGGCGGCGGTTACGTGATCGTGAGCCTGATGAAGAAGAAATTTGTAGATGAGCTTCACTGGGTCGAAGAAAAGGAAATGCTGGATCTGGTTGCGATTGCACAGTCTTCACCCGGGGCAATCGCGATAAATGGAGCAATTGTTGTAGGATATAAGCTTGCAGGAATTGCTGGTGTACTGGTATCGATCATCGGAACAGTCATTCCGCCATTTGTCATTATAGCGTTACTTTCTGTCTGCTATAATACATTTCGCAGTAATGAGCTGGTAAGTCAGATGCTGGAAGGCATGCAGGCGGGAGTCGGAGCGGTGATTGCATCGGTGACGTATGAGATGGGAACAGGCGTAGTGAAGGAAAAAGACGGAATCTCGCTGCTGATCATGGCAGGTGCATTTGTGGCATCCTGTGTATTTGAAGTAAATGTTGTGTATATTGTGATCATATGTGGATTGCTGGGTGTCTTACGCACATGTATGAGCAGGAAAGGAGCAGGCAAATGATATATCTGCAGCTTTTCTTAAGTTTTTTACAGGTTGGGATGTTCAGCTTTGGTGGTGGCTATGCGGCGATGCCCCTGATACAGGGACAGGTTGTGACGGGACATCATTGGCTTAGTATGTCAGAATTTACGGATCTTATTACAATCTCTCAGATGACACCGGGACCGATCGCAGTGAATTCAGCAACCTTTGTCGGAATCAAGATTGCAGGGATACCGGGTGCTCTGGCGGCAACATTTGGATGCATTCTGCCCTCGTGTATTATCGTAACTGTCATTGCAAAACTCTATTTAAAATATCGCAGCATGGAGGTACTGCAAGGTGTGCTGGGGTCTTTAAGACCTGCAGTTGTGGCGATGATCGCGGCGGCAGGAATCTCAATCCTGATCACGGCATTCTGGGGAAGCAGGGATCTGATCGCAGTTACAGGGACGAAGTGGAGTCTGGTACTGATTTTTGCAGTCTGCATGATATTACTTCGAAAAGTGAAAATGAATCCAATATGGGTGATGATTCTGGCCGGAGTGATGAAAGTGGGAATATCACTCATTTGAAGGTGGATGAAAGGGAAAAATACGCCGGAAAAAACAAAAAATGTGGAAAAAGCAAGAGAGGAACAAAAAATGGGGGAAAAAACGATTGAAAAAAATGCGATCACGGAAGGTGTTATCTGGAAACAGTTGTTGATATTCTTTTTTCCAATCATGCTGGGAACATTGATCCAGCAATTATATACAACGGTAGATACGATCATAGTGGGACGTTTTGTGGGAAAAGCGGCACTTGCCAGTGTCGGCGGACCGGCAGCAGTATTATCGACGATCGTGGTTACATTCTTTAATGGTCTGGCGAATGGAGCCGCGGTTATCATCGCACAATATTATGGTGCAAAGGACAGAAAGAGTCTGCATGTGGGACTACATACGGCATATTTGTTCTCTATTGTGATTAGTCTGATCGTATCGCTGGTTGGTACAGTGTTGACGCCGTGGCTGCTTACAATTATGAATACACCGCAGGATATGATGGCAGATTCCACAATCTATCTCAGAATTTATTTTATGGGAATTCTGTTCACACTGGTCTACAATATGGGAGCAGCAATCATGAGAGCGGTCGGTGATTCCAGAAGACCACTTTTGTATCTGCTGGTCTGTTGTGTGATGAACATCATCCTGGATATCGTTATGGTGGTAGGAATGAAGATGGGAATTGCCGGAGCTGCGCTTGCAACTGTGATTTCGCAGTGTGTCAGTGCAATTCTGGTTACATGGTCGCTGACCAGGGCATATGATGCTATGAAATTAAAGTTCCGGGAGCTTCGGATGGATGCCAGAGTATTGAAAAAAGAATTGAAGATCGGTGTTCCGGGAGCGCTTCAGGCATGTGCATACGGTGTGACGAATGTGGTGATCCAGGCATCGGTCAACAGCTTTGGTACGGATACCGCTGCTGGATGGGCAGCTTATGGAAAGCTTGACTTGATCTTCTGGACGGTATCGAGTGCGCTTGGAGCAGCAGTGACGACATTTGCCGGACAGAATTACGGAGCAGGAAAGATGGACAGGGTATATAAGAGCATCCGGGTGAATGTGGTGATCTCTTATATATTTACGGGAGCGATTATTGTAATACTTTTTGTATTCTGCGAGCCATTATATCATATGTTCACGACAGATCCGAAAGTTATTGAGATCGGAGTATATATGTTGCGTTTCCTGATACCGAGTTATCTGTTAAGTGTACTACTTGAAAATCTGTCGGGAGGCCTGCGCGGACTGGGAGATGTATTCTGGCCGACGGTATTTACGTTTGGAGGATTGTTCTTTGTAAGACTTCCGTGGATCATGATTCTTACGAAGATCCATCATGAGGTGGAAGTTCTGCTGATCAGCTATCCGCTTGCATGGGGAGGGACACTGTTGTGTCTGATCCCGTATTATTTCTGGCGAAAGAAAAAGAGAATGAAACTGGCAGGAAGATAGAGACAAAAAAGAGCTTGTGAAAAAACAGATAAATGTTTTATCACAGGCTCTTTTTATCGCCATGCGTTCGTAAGGAGCTGCCAGTGGAAGGTCCTGTAGATTGCCATATGTCCGGAAAAAGCTGCCGGTATATTAGTAATTTCCAAGTTTATTCAGATATTTATCAATGATATTCAGCCTTTTTTCAATCCCTTTTGCTCTGTGGCTGATGATTTCAAGCAGAGCCTCTGTTACAAACTGTGGTCCGATCATAGAATTGAAAAATGTATTACTGTCTACAGGTACTGTAAGAAGTATGTCGGCATATTTCGCAAGAAGAGAACTTGGTTTGTCCGTAATGACTATAATAGAGGCACCGGCGTCATGTGCCATCTCTGCAGTTACTTCATCCTGCGAAGAATAACGAGGAAAACTGAACAGTACCAGACAATCTGTATGTGAGATGTTACACATATGGTCGATCGGACTCATAGAAGTGGTGGTTGTCATAGTCACATGCGGAACCATCTGCTTCAGATACAGGAGAAAGAAATCCGCAAGACAGATATTGCCTCTTGTTGCTGCAATATATTTGTGCTTGCTGGAGACAATGAGATCAGCAGCCTGCTCAAATGTCTCGATAGAATTCTGAATAAAGATTTCTTCCAGGTTATGTGCGGCATTCTTAAAATGCCGGTTGATATAATCAGAAGAGGTGTCTAATTTGGCCTGCTTTGCGATACGCTGGGATGGGACCGTAATACTGCTGGAAATGCTGAGTACCTTATCCTGATAATCTTTACGCAATGCTTTCTGAAAATCCATAAAGCCGTCAAATCCGATCGTACGGCTGAAACGGATCACGGAAGATTCACTTACCCCAAGTTTTAATGCGATCTCCGTTGATGTCATAAAACAGGCTTCCGAAGCATTATCCAGAACATATTCTGCAATGATCTTTTGTGTCTTGGTAAGATGTGCAGAATGAAGCAATTCCTTCATATCTTTCATAATATAGTTCCTCCGAAAGTAATATTGATAATTAGATTTAAACATGAATCTGCAAAAGTTGCAAGACAGAGAACGTGGAAAAGGGAAAAATCACTCGGAAATGCGAAAAAAGAGGCAAAAACTTATAGATAATGATAATTTTTTGTCGTTATTTATATATCATGTAAATGAAGCATGCTCCAATCTTTTTGAGTTTAAATCGTCAAAAACATAAAGAATATTGTGCATAATGCATAAAAAGATATGTGAAAATAATAACATATATGTAAAAAGTGCAAAAATAATTATATACAAAAAAACAAAGGTATGCTATTATCAAGGCATCGAACGACGAAAGAGAGGAAAAGAAATGTTACAAACAATTGAAAACGTGAATGCGGCCGTTAACAATTTCGTCTGGGGGGTTCCGGCAATGGTCTGTATCATCGGTGTAGGGCTTGTACTTTCAGCTCGTACAGGATTTATACAGTTCCGAAAATTTGGGTATGCCATTAAGAATTCTATCGGACGTATCTTCACAAAGTCAGAAGCGAAAGAAGGTAGTATCACTCCATTCCAGGCAGTGTGTACGGCGCTTGCGGCAACGGTAGGAACGGGAAATATTGCCGGAGTTGCCGGTGCGATTGCAATCGGAGGAGCAGGAGCAGTGTTCTGGATGTGGGTGTCCGCATTGCTTGGAATGTGTACGAAGTTCTCAGAAGTTACACTTGCGGTTCATTACAGAGAGAAGAATGCAGAGGGAGATTATGTTGGGGGCCCGATGTATTATATCAAGAACGGTCTTGGCAAGAAATGGTACTGGATGGCTTCGGTCTATGCGATCCTTGGAAGTTTGACAGTACTCGGAACAGGAAATGCAACACAGGTAAATACCATTACGACATCCATCGATTCAGCACTTATAAGCTACAATGTGATTGATGACGCACAGATAAGTATGGTGAATCTGGTGATCGGAATTGTGATTGCAGCACTGGTAGCGGTTGTTTTACTTGGCGGAGTAAAACGTATCGGTACCGTAACAGAGAAGCTGGTTCCATTCATGGCAGTATTCTATATCATCCTTGCAATCGGAGTAGTTGTACTGAATGCAGACAAAGTTCCACATGTATTTGAGATGATCTTTGTAGGAGCATTTAACCCGTCCGCATTTACCGGCGGTGTGGTTGGAAGCATGTTTATGACTATGAGACGTGGTGTTTCCAGAGGTATCTTCTCGAATGAGGCCGGAATTGGTACCGGATCGATCGCACATGCATGTGCAGATACAGATGAACCTGTAAAACAGGGAATGTTCGGAATCTTTGAAGTATTTGCTGACACGATCGTGATCTGTACACTGACAGCACTGGTTATCCTTTGTGGAGGCGAAGGAATCCAGTACGGCGTGGCAGCAGGTGCGGAGCTTACCATCTCAGGATTCGTAACAACGTATGGAAGCTGGGTGACGATCTTTACTGCAATTGCAATGTGCTGTTTCGCATTCTCAACGATTCTTGGATGGGGACTTTACGGAGCAAGATGTGTCGAGTTTGTATTTACAACAAAGGTTGTGAAACCATTTATGATCGTGTATGCGTTGGTCGCAATCCTTGGTGCAACAGTGGATCTTGGTATCATCTGGGGAATTGCAGATACCTGTAATGGTCTGATGTCTATCCCTAACTTGATCGCATTATTCCTGTTGTCAGGAACAGTGGCAAAACTGGTAAAAGATTACTTTGCAAAACAAGAGAAAAAGAATTAGAAAGACAAAAAAATAACTTACTAGTGAAAAAAATAACTTTTATTGCATTGATAATTGTGTTGTGTTAGTATGAGTTTAGGAAGAGATGAAGAATATTCTTCAACAAAATGAAGTTAAGAAAAATAATCTTCATTCAGAAAAGTAAACGGATTAAAATTTTAGGAGGTTTTTCAAAATGAAAGTAGGATGTGTAAAAGAGATTAAAAACAACGAGTTCCGTGTAGGTATGACACCTGATAACGTTAAGAGTTATGTAAATGCAGGACACGATGTTTATATCGAAAAAGGTGCTGGCGAAGGTTCAGGATTCTTAGATGCCGAATATGAGGCAGCTGGGGCTAAGATGATTGATACAGCAAAAGAAGTGTGGGATACAGTTGAGATGATGATCAAAGTAAAAGAGCCGCTTCCGGAAGAATATCCATTATTCCACGAAGGATTGATCCTTTATACATATCTCCACCTTGCAGCTGATAAGCCGCAGACAGACGCGCTCCTTGGAGCAAAGGTAAAAGGTGTTGCTTATGAGACTCTGATTGAAAGAAACGGAAGCATTCCTCTGCTTGCTCCAATGAGTCAGATCGCAGGACGTCTGAGTATTCAGGAAGGTGCAAAATACCTTGAAAAGAGATTCGGTGGAGAAGGCGTTCTCTTAGCAGGAGTTCCTGGAACACCAAAGGCTAACATCGTAATCCTCGGCGGCGGATCTGTAGGAACAAACGCTTGCAAGATCGCAGTTGGAATGGGAGCAAACGTAACAATCATGGATATCAACCTTCAGAGACTTGCTTATCTGGATGATATCTTCGGAGCACGTATTCAGACACTTGTTTCTAACGATGCAAATATTGAAAAAGCTGTAAAAGAAGCAGACCTCGTAATCGGATGCGTTCTGATTCCAGGAAAATCAGCTCCTAAGATCTTCAAGAAAAAATATCTGAAAGAGATGAAACCAGGCGCTGTATTTGTAGACGTTGCCGTTGACCAGGGCGGATGTGGTGAGACAACAAAGGTTACATACCATGATGATCCAATCTTTATTGAAGACGGTGTTGTTCATTACTGTGTAGGCAATATGCCGGGAGCAGTTCCAAGAACATCTACAATCGCACTTACAAATGCAACATTATCCTATGGACTGCAGATTGCAGGAAAGGGACTGGAGCAGGCTTGCAAAGATAACGAAGTTATCTACTCTGCAATCAATACATATGATGGAAAATTAACATGTAAGAACGTAGCAGACAGCTTTGAATGTTATGAATACACAGATATCAAATCTGTTTGTTAATCAAATCGTTATTATACATTATAATAAGAAGAAACTAAAACTAAATCGTCATGCGTTCGAAAGAAGCTGATTAATTCCTATGAGTGGAAAAATGCCGGTATCTTGGGGGTGCCGGCATTTTTCTATACTAAAGTATGTAAGAGAAGCTGTCCATGACATGTTCTGTAGATCGCCATGCGTTCGTAAGGAGCTGCCAGTGGCAGGTCCTGTAGATAAGAGCTGTTGAATCAGCAGTAGTGTAATAATATGCAGTAAAGTATTGGAATAGATGAATATTATACATAAGATTGTATTATAAAAAGAACTTGAATATTAATATGAATTATGTTATATTTTTTATCGACAATTTAACACTTTAATCCACTAATATAAATAAAGCTATTTATAGGTAAATTCTATAAATAGCTTTATTTATTGATATTTTCTATTTCCTTAATTGCTAAAAAAATGTTACACTGGTGGACGGTAATCTTAAGGAAAGGGGAAAAGAAAAATGGATTTACTGTGTAGTGTTAACTGGATAGCACTTCTTGTGTTAGCCATAACATTATTGCTGTTCAAAGTTTTGAATCAGTTAGCGATGAAGATCAACTGGACATTCGTTGTTCTGATCAGTATGGTAATGGGAGCCGTGATCGGTCTCGTATTTGCATCTGATAACAACAGTTATCTTGTCTGGGTTGATTTGATTGGTGACATTTACATCAACGTAATTACTGCTCTGGTGGCACCGGTTATCCTGATCTCTATCATGTCAGGTTTTATTTCTTTAAATAGTAAAGAAAAGATGAAGAGTATCGGACTTACTTCTGTACTCTGGCTTCTGGCTTCATCTGCAGCAGCAATTGTTCTGTCATATATTTTTGGAGCCATTACAGGACTCGGAAAAGGGGCAGAGGCTGTATTTGCTGATATCGCATCAGTAAGTGACAGCACAATCAGTTCTTATGAGGAACTTGCAACATCATTTGACCAGGTTATTTTGAAATTCTTCCCAACGAACGTAATTGGAGATCTTTCCAATGATAACGTCGTTGCGATCATCATCATTGCTATCGCTGTAGCTGTAGCATATGTTGGAATCTCATCAGAAGAGGGAGAAGAAAAAGTAGCCGCATTCAAGAACCTTGTAGAAGCACTGAAGAACATTATCTATCGTATTCTGGCATTTGTCATTGACCTGACACCATTCGCAGTCCTGTGTCTGGTAGCAGGATCTGCAAGTCAGATCTTCGAGGATAAGAAATCCCTCGTACAGCTGGTACTTCTGGTCGTTATGATCTATGTGGTATGTCTGGTACACAGCTATGGATTTAATGCGATCATTATTAAGTGTGTTGCAAAACTCAGCCCGCTTAAATTCTTCAAGAAGATTCTTCCGGCACAGATCACAGCATTTACGACTTCAAGTAGTGTTGGATCAATCCCTGCCTCTATTGAGTGTCAGAGAAAGAGTGTTGGTATCGATGAGGAAATCTCGAACTTTACAACATCCCTTGGTACAACCATCGGTATGCCGGGATGTACATGTGTATGGCCGATTCTTCTGGCTATTTTCTATACCAATGCGATGGGTATTGCGTGGACAGTATCTGACTATGTAATGTTAGCTGTTGTCTGCCTGATCCTTTCACTCGGAAGTGCAGGAGTACCTGGTATCGGAGTGGTATCTGCTATGGCAGTGTTCAAAGCAGTCAACCTTCCAATCGCAGCAATCGTACTTTTAGTACCGATCAACAACATTTCAGATATGATCCGTACATTTGACAATGTAACTGCAGGTAATGTAACTGCAGCAATCGTTGCCAGAAAGATGGGAACTCTGGATGACAATATCTTTAATGCAGAAGAAAAGAAAGGAGAGAACGCATAATGAAATTGAAAAAGTCTACAATCGTACTGATCGTGTTAGCTGTCATTTTCCTTGGTCTCTCTGTAGTATCAACAAAGTATTCTGTAACAAGAACGATCACAGCAATCGATGAGATTGGTGATATGAAATTAAATGACGACAGTATCGACAGATTCAAAAAGGCGGCGGAATATTATCAGGCTTTGGATCCGAACCAGAATCTGGAAGAGAAGATCACAAACCTGAAGACATATAAGGAAGCAAGACTTAATTATGCAAGACTTATGATCAAACAGGCTTCTCTTGCTGACAAGAAGCAGGATGGTGCAGCAGATGCTGTAAAAGAAGCACGTGAAGCAGTAGATACTTATGTGCCGGCTGATGAGAAATGGAACATCGAGAATTATCAGGATCTTCTGGATCTGGAAGCTACATATAGCAGTGACGGTGGATCAGGATCAAGCGATGATGCCGGTGAAGCACCTCCGATGTGCTAAGAAAATGTAAATGAAAAAGTTTATTTCAACAAAAAAGGAGAAAAAAGATGAAGAAAAAAGTTCTTTCATGCTTGCTTGCGCTGTCTATGTCAGCTGCATTACTTGCAGGATGCGGAAGCTCATCTTCTGACAGCAAGAGCTCAGACGACAGCAAGAAAACAGAAGAAAAAGCAGATACAACAAAAGCATTATCTGCAACAGATTACAACTTCGAGCCAGATTATTACTTTAACACATTCAACACAAACTCCTTAAAAGACAAACCGCGTCAGGGAATCAAGACATTCAAGAGTGCTGATGAAGTAGTATATGAAGATATCACATATGATGAATTGATCGATCTGTTCCAGAAAGAAGGAACATACATGATCGCACTTTGCGGATCATGGTGCCACAACACAAGAGCTATGACACCTTCTCTTACAAAGTATGCAAAAGAGAATGGTATCGATACAATCTACACATATGACTTCAACCTGGATGACAACGAGAATGGTAACACATTCATCCGTATGTCTGACGGAAGTGAAAATGCAGGTGTAAACTACAACTACATGTATGGTGAAGTTGTAAAACAGTACCTGACAAACATTGATGACTGGATTGAGTTCCCATCAACAACAGAGAGAGCAATCTCTTACACAAATGCAAAAGGTGAGACAGAGACAGTTGGAAGAATCCAGCAGCCAATCGCTTTTATCTACAACAAAGACAATACAACAAACTACAGCGACAAAGAAGACAACGCTGATAAATACCCTGTAATGTATGCGTTCGAGCAGATGGTAGAGCGCGACAAAGACGGTGTATACACAAAAGAGTATGACGAAGAAGGTAATGAAGTTACAGATAAGAATGGAGATCCTGTAAAACATTACTGCACAAAGAAATACAATGCACAGATGAAGAAGATGTTCGACTTCATCAATGACAACAACATCGAATTCACAGAGTATTCAAAAGAAGACTTCGTTCGTGAAAACTACCCGACTCTTAAGGATGCTGAGAAGGTTAACATCAAGACTGTAACATATCGTCAGTTTGCATGGCTGTTACAGCAGGATGGAAATGCTATCTACATGGTAGGCGGACCATACGATGAAGCTACACAGAACGAGATCGCTGATGTAAATGCTAAGGCAGTAGAAAATGATGTAAATGTATACTTATGGGATCCATATGTTGACGGAAAGATCAGCGAGGATGATTGGGGATATAAGAACACAGGCGATATCATGAAGAGCGACAGCATCAACTTCATGTACACAACTCTGATCGAGAACTCTCTTACGAATCTTACAACAGAAGAGTTCGAGAACGGTGCTGATGGTGCAAGCCTGACATACAAGAACGATGCCGGTGAAGAGAAGACTGTTCCGGTTATCAAGTCACCATTTGTATTCTCATTCAACAAAGATGCAACAGACGAAGACGGAATCTCAGCTCCTATCACAGCTTACAGCGAAAAAGCTGATACACTGGATGCTGTATTCTCAGCTTATGCTGACGGAATTGCAAAATAATCATATTAGTTATGTATAAGCCGGAGCAATCCGGATTACAAAAGTGATGAATAGAAGGGAGGTGTTACTTCGGTAACATCTCTCTTTTTTGAACCGCCAAATTATGATATTCTATAGATGATAATTTCGAAATATGGATAAAAGGAAAGTATAAGATATGAAGAAAAGAATGAAAAAATTAAGCGCACTCTGTCTGGCGGGAATGCTGTGTCTTGGACTGTGGGCATGCAGTTCTTCGGAAGACAGTTCTTCAGGTGACTCATCGGGTCCAACGAAAAGTGCAGATACATCAGAAGAAGGCAATAAGACAGGAAAGAGTGACAGCAGTTCGGGAGAGCAGGAAACCAGTGAAAACGGATTTCCTGTAAATATGCCGGAGTTTTCGACGACAGACATGGATGGAAATAAAGTGACGAATGATACCTTTGCAGACTATGACCTGACGGTCGTGAATTTCTGGGCAACGTACTGTAATCCATGTATTGATGAATTACCGGAACTGGCAGAGTGGAAAAAAGAACTTCCGGATAATGTGAACCTGATCGGGCTTCTGGTGGATGTAGATGAAAAAGGAAGTGACCAGTATAAACTGGCGGAAAAGATCATTAAGGAGGCAGGAGCGGATTATCAGCACCTGATCGCAACGGAAGAATTTGACGATATGATCAGTAATCTGGTCGGCGTACCGACGACATTTTTTGTAGACAGTACGGGAAAGATCATCGGTGAACCATTTGCCGGAGCGGATGTCGATGCGTATAAACAGACGGTAGAGGATTATCTGAATGGAAAGTAATCAAAAAATAACAAGACGTCTGATTGCCGGAGCAATATTGGTTGTGGCGGTTATGATGATCATATATGGAATATACAGAGGAGAAGTATCCATCGTACTGAATAAAGCAGTCAATGTGTGCCTGGAATGTATCGGTCTTGGATAAAGAAATAATGATGAGAAAAGTAACATTTGAGATAAAACGAAAAATGATACAGGTTGCAGCATTTGGCTATTCCAATCTATATCTTGGCAATTTTCTGGAGGGGAGATTGTATAAGGGGAAATGGAAAAGTTTCTGCAATCCGGGAATGAACTGCTATTCCTGTCCGGCGGCAACAACGGCATGTCCGATCGGGGCGATGCAGGCAGTGAACGGTTCGATCGATTTTAAGACGAGCTTCTATGTATGGGGGATGATTCTGGCATTCGGAGTCGTTCTGGGACGTGCGGTCTGCGGTTTTTTATGCCCGTTCGGGCTGATACAGGAACTTTTATATAAGATCCCGTTTTCGAAAAAGAAATTATGGAAGGGATTTACCTGGATCAAATATATTCTGCTCGTTGTATTTGTGCTGATGCTTCCGGTTGTAAAGACGAATGCCGTCGGAAGCGGTGCGCCGGCATTCTGTGAATATATCTGTCCGGTCGGAACACTGGAGGGAGGAATCCCGCTCCTTTCCACACATCCGGAACTGCGCCGTGTGATCGGGACATTATTTTCCGTGAAAATGGTAATCCTGGTGATCACACTGGTGGGATGTTTGAGTATCTGCAGGTTTTTCTGCAAAGTGATGTGTCCGCTGGGAGCAATCTATGGACTTTTGAATAAAGTCAGCCTTTTTCATATGGATGTGAATATGGGAAAATGTATACATTGTGGTAAATGTACGCATGTCTGCCCGATGGATGTGGATCCGGTAAAGACACCGGATTCTGCGGAATGTATCCGTTGTGGAAAATGTGTGAGTGCGTGTCCGAAAAAGGCGTTGAAACTTGGAATGAGATAAAAATATTCGTCAAATCGTACAAAATATATGAAAAAAATAAAAAACACTTGAAAAAAATACATAAAATCCTATAATGAAGGTAGGTTAAGGAAATGTTAAGAAATGAAAGACATTGGAGGTGTTGGTATGATTAGTTTTATCATTTGCTTGGCGCTACTTATAGGAGGGTATTTTGTCTATGGTAAAGTGGTTGAGAACACTTTTGCACCGGATGACAGAGAGACACCGGCGGTTCGGATCAATGACGGTGTCGATTATGTGGTAATGCCACAGTGGAAATTGTTCCTGGTACAGCTGCTGAATATTGCTGGTCTGGGACCAATCTTTGGAGCTATGCAGGGAGCATTGTGGGGACCGGTTGTATTCCTGTGGATTACATTCGGTACGATTTTTGCAGGTGGTGTACATGACTATTTTTCAGGTATGCTTTCTGAAAGAAATGACGGAGCATCTATTTCCGAAGTGTGCGGAATTTATCTTGGAAATGTAATGAAGAATGTGATGCGTGTATTCAGCGTTGTACTTCTGGTCATGGTTGGTACGGTATTTGCAGTAGGACCGGCGGGGCTGATCGTTACATTGCTTGGCAATAAAGGCGTGACGGGAGCCTTGGCTAACCCGGAAGTATGGCTTTGGATCATCCTTGCATATTACTTTGTTGCAACATTTATTTCAATCGATAAGATCATCGGACGTATCTATCCATTGTTCGGTATCTGCCTGATCGTTATGGCAGTCGGTGTTATCGTTGGTATTTTCACGAATCCGAATTATACGATTCCTGAGATATGGACGCATTTCACTAACATGCATCCGGTAGGAAAGCCGATCTGGAGCTTTATGTTCATTACCGTAGCATGTGGAGCTATTTCCGGATTCCATTCTACACAGTCACCACTGATGGCACGTTGTATGAAATCTGAGAAACAGGGACATTTCGTATTCTATGGTGCGATGGTTGCAGAAGGTGTGATCGCACTGATCTGGGCAGCAGCAGGATGTTCTATTTATAAAATCACAGGTGGTCTGAGTACAGGTCTGAATGATATTCTTGCAAATGGTCAGTCAGCAGCAATCTATGATGTATGTATCAAGACGATGGGCGGTGTCGGTGTTGCACTTGCAATGATCGGAGTTATCGTATGCCCGATCACTTCCGGAGATACTGCATTCCGTAGTGCCCGTCTGGTACTGGCAGACTGGTTCAAAGTTGATCAGAATAAGATGCAGAAACGTCTGATGTTATGTGTTCCGCTTCTGGCAGTCGGAGCATTTGTCGGACATCTGGATTATGCAATCGTATGGAGATACTTCAGCTGGACAAACCAGACACTTGCTATGATCGTTCTGTGGACAGCAAGTATGTATCTGTTCCGCGAGAAGAAGAATTACTGGATCACAACGGTACCGGCAACATTCATGAGTGCAGTTTCCATGACATATTTCTTCTGTGCAGAAGAGTGCCTGGGACTTTCTACGAAGGTTGCTTATCCGGTAGGAATTATTCTGGCAGCAGCATTCCTTGGAATCTTTATCCATGCTACAAAGAAACCAATGAAAGCATAGTTGTAAGACAGCGTAATTTGAATACATAAAAAGGCAGAATGAATTGACAGAAATGAGATGATGAAAAGATGAAACCACGAAGACTGGGTAATGTATCGATTCCGGATGAAGAATTGATAAAAGATAAAAAAGAATGTAAGAAAATCGGACCTTGTGGCATTGGAAAAAAGGCGGTGTATCTTAACAGTTTCTATATTGACAGAAGGTATTACATACCGATCAGTTCTGTAAAAAGGATCTTCAAAAGAATCGCCATGAGTAAGGGTGGATTTACAGGAAAAGGAGTATTCGGTACATTATCCTATCTTGTGGTCGTATATGAGGACGGAAAAGAAAAGCAATGTAATTTCAAACATGAAGAAGATGTGGACAGATTTCTTGCGTACATAGAAGAAGAATATCCGGATATTCCGGTACACAGTCTTGAGGCTGAGAGAAAGCTGGCAGAGAAGGAAAGATGGCTGGCAGAAAAGCAAAGAGAAAGAAATGTATCGGAAGAAACAAAAAGATGTCTCGTGAAACTGGAACAGGCAGAACAGTATCTGAAAAAGCAATCGGATATCTATATGGACTTGAGTCAGTCGGCGAAGAAAAAGCGTACTTATGACAGAAGTAACCCGGCGTATAAATGGGTAGCTCTTGCAATCGTACTGATGGGCGGTGCGGCATTCGTCTATGGTATCTATGCATTGACGACTCATGCAGGATTTGGAATGTATTTCCTTTTGTTTGGTCTGGCTGCAATCTTCTTATTTGCCGGAGCGAATGTACTTCCGACTTCGAAGAATAATAAGAATTATATTGAGAAGCGGCTGACGGAATCGATCAGTCAGATGGAAGAGTATATCAGAGTGTATCCGGATTTTCCGGTACCGGCTCACTATGCACATCCGATTGTGCTAAAGAGAATGCAGGAAATTATGAAAGAAGGGCGTGCGAGAAATATTCCGGAAGCATTGCAGGTTTTGAAAAAAGATCTGAAAGCGTTGAATTCCAGCGTAGTCGTCGAGAAAGAAGAGTATGACGAAGTGGTAGCGATCAAACCGATGTTTCTGGTGATGGATTATAAATAATTTGGCAGATAGAAAATGCGGTCGGCATATATTCTGAGATTATGAGTAAGAATATATTGCCGGCCGTATTTTTGAAATATCAAAGTATACAAGAGAAGATACCAGCGGGAGGTTCTTTGTAGCGCTATGTGTTTGAAAGAAGCCACCGGTGGCGGGTACTTAGATTTTAAGCTTCAATATATATGCTAAAACCAGGAATAGTATTGCGATACATTTCACACCAATAGACACTCCGACATACCCCGGCAGCAAATATCCTTTTTGCTTTTTGCCTAATATTAAAGAAATGATATCGATTATAAAAAAGACGATTAGAACAATTGCAGCACCGAAGATCAGTAGCATAGCATCACCATTATTATGTGTCAGTGCAGTTACGACTCCAACATTTGTAATTGACATCCAGCTGTAGATTATGTATATCATGCATATTAAGTTAAAAATAATATCAAAGACAACTTTTTCGTTTCTTGTTCCGTTCTTCATTTTAATGTCCCCTTTCTTTAAGAGAATTTGGTAATAGCCGGCATTCTTATCAATTTTTTGTTTCTTCTCTTTTGTTGTCTATAATATAAACCATCAAGTAACTTGAAGGTCAATAGTTTTAGAAAAAATAATTTGTAACTGCTTCTGTATTGTGGACAAATCAGAATATTGGTATAATGAGAACATACATTCGAAGTAGAAAAACTTTGTGAATGAATTTGTGAGTAAAGGAAGGAGGAGAACAGGCATGGCAGACAAAGGACGGAGAAGCTATATCGCAATCGACCTGAAATCATTTTACGCATCGGTAGAATGCAAAGAAAGAGAACTGGATCCGATGACGACCAATCTGGTAGTAGCGGACAAAAGCCGTACGGAAAAGACTATCTGTCTGGCAGTGTCTCCTTCCTTGAAATCCTACGGGATACCGGGCCGTGCCAGACTCTTCGAGGTCGTGCAGAAGGTAAAAGAAGTGAATAAAAGACGGATCTGCATGGCACCCGGAAAGAAGTTTGCAGGAACTTCCATAGATAATGAAGAAATAAAACTACATCCGGAATTGGAACTGGATTATATTACGGCGGTTCCGAGAATGGCATTATATATGAAATGCAGTACGGAGATCTACAACATTTATCTGAAATACGTTGCACCGGAGGACATCCATGTCTATTCCATTGACGAGGTATTCATGGATGTGACCGATTACCTGAATACTTACCGGATGACGGCAAGAGAGCTGGCTGGAAAGATTATTCGGGAGATCCAGCAGGAGACGTCGATTGCGGCAACGGCCGGAATCGGAACGAATCTGTACCTGTGTAAAGTTGCCATGGATATTGTGGCGAAGCATATCGAGCCGGATCAGAATGGGGTGAGGATCGCAGAACTTACAGAAATTTCTTATAGGAAGCTTTTGTGGGCGCACCAGCCGATCACGGATTTCTGGCGTGTGGGCCCGGGGTATGCGAAGAAGCTTGCGGAAGTCGGATTATTTACCATGGGAGATGTGGCAAGATGTTCTCTTGGTAAGCCGGGGGAATATTATAATGAAGATTTGCTGTACCGGCTATTTGGGGTGAATGCAGAACTTCTGATTGACCATGCATGGGGATGGGAGCCATGCACGATCGCAGATGTGAAGGCGTATAAGCCCGAAAATAACAGTATGGGTGCGGGACAGGTACTGCATTGTCCATATAATTTCGAGCAGACGAAGATCGTGGTAAAGGAAATGATCGATCAGCTGGCATTGGATCTGGTAGATAAACGTCTCGTAACGGATCAGATCGTTCTGACGATTGGATACGACATCAAGAATCTGGAACAAGGAACGAAGAAAAATGTAGGGGAGATCACGACAGACTGGTACGGCAGGAAGCTGCCGAAACATGCACACGGAACCGCTAATCTGAAGCAGCATACTTCTTCATCGAGGCTGATGACACAGGCAGGTGTAAAGCTGTATCATGAAATTGTGAATCCGGATCTTCTGATCCGCCGGATTACGATGGCAGCGAATCATGTGATCAGTGAGAAAGAGGTCCAGGAAGAACAGCAGTATGAACAGATGAATCTTTTTACAGATTTTGGAATTGCAAAGAAGGAAAAGGAAGAGAAGAATGAGAAGCTGGAACGGGAAAAGAAGATGCAGAAGGCGATGCTGGATATCAAGAAAAAATATGGGAAGAATGCAATCTTAAAAGGAATGAATCTGCAGGAGGATGGAACTGCGATGGAACGGAACCGGCAGATCGGAGGACATAAAGCGTGAGGAAAGAAAATGTTTCGAAAGAAAATGTTACACAGGTTTCGGGGAAATTACAGAAATCGGTGATCGAAGTGCAGCAAAAGTATGGAGATATTCTGAACCTTCCGCATCATGTATCGGAGACACATCCGCCGATGCCGATAGCAGACCGAGCGGCTCAGTTTGCACCATTTGCGGCACTGACCGGCTATAAAGAAGCAATAGAAGAGACAGAGCGGCTGGCAGAGAAAAAAATCGAGCGGGAATACGAGTAAAGGCAAAAAATGGAAGAAAAATATGGTGAATCTCTTGACCTTCAAGCGGCTTGAAGGAATATAATCATCTTAACAAAGAGGGAGAAGGATGTAGATATTCGGAATGAGGGAAGGTGACAGTATGGAAAAAAGTGAAGAAAGAAACAAAATCATTTCTAAACTTCAGACAGTAATAAAAGAACAGATTGAATTAAAAGAAATCGAAATACCGGGAACCATTACATTTCAGGTTATGTCTGTGGATGGTGGGAATGTATCGGTGGGAGCCGGTGAAGTGCTTCTGCTTCGTTACAGTGCGACTCATCTGGAATACAGTCATGAGTTGGAAGACGAGAACCAGAAGTTTCATATGGCAGTTCATATCATTTATTGTAAAGAGCAGAAAGGTTTATTTGGTAAAGTAAAATACAAGACGATAAAACACCGCAAAGAGATCATTACAGAGGCAGACTGGAAGAATGGAAAGAAGGTGTCACTTTATGAAGATTAAAGATGTAGAAAAACAGGTTGGGATTTCCAAGGCGAATATAAGATTTTATGAAGAAGAAGGACTGATCCATCCGGCACGTAATCAGGAAAATAATTACCGGGAGTATTCAGAAACAGATGTAGAACAGCTTCAGGAAATTAAAAAGCTGCGTCTGATCGGTATTCCGGTACAGGAGATCAAAGATATCTATGAAAATAGATTGACTTTACAGGAAGCATTATCTCACAGATTAGATGAGATCGAAAAAGAAGAACGAACATTAAAAGAGACAAAATTGACCTGTCAGAAGGCATTGAAAAGTAAGCTTGACATTACATCGATCGATCAGCTTGAGATTGAGGAAGAAAAAGAAGAGTGGCAGGTACGTCTGGCAATTCTTTTGAAAGAGGATATTGTACAGAAGAAATTAAGCAGGGATGAGATGAACAATGAGATTGCATGCTTTTTTATTGCAGGAACGATCTTAAGTGTGATATCTATATGGCTGCTTCCGAAGGATTATATCGGAACACATCTTTATGTCGGGCTGATTTCACTTGCAGCTGTGGTAGGTCTGCTGATCATAGGAACATGTTCGGCGAATATGAAAGTGCATCTGACATTGTTGCTTCTGGGGGCAGTTGTACAGCCTGTCGGATTTTTTACAATCGGAACATTGATGGGAAGAGGATATATTGTGTGTCGTGATACAGCGGTATTGAAGCAGTATGTAATCTACCTGTATGGCGGGGCATTTATTCTTGCAATTATATTGTGGATGGGCTCAAAGCTGAACCGCTATATTCTGAACAAACTCTGGATCAGTATGCTTGCAAGCCTGATCATGGCAGGAGTGATAGCACAGATGCTGAATCAGAAGTATGGACACTTGATGGCAACAGGCGAACTTATCGTGGGATTTTTGTGTGCTGTTATTTATCTTGCTGCTGTATCCGGAACATGGACACTGGCGAATGCAGACTGGGGAAAATATAACCGGTATCATGCAGTGTATACGTCGAACAAGATGATCAATGTATTCGCAACGATATTCAATGCAGCCGGATACTATAGTGAAAAGAACTGGAGGAGATAGCAGATATGAATTATATTACATTATTGAAGTGAACGGATTGCTGGAGGAGAAAGGACTGAATTTTAAAGTCCACTTAAGAGATGCCTGTGGGAAGCAGTCATGCTGGATCGAACCGTTGGGAAATTGTGCATGCGAAGGACGGTATGAGGAGATGTATCAGGTTGTGGAGGAGTATTTTAGAAGGAAAGGGCAGAAGATTACGTTTGATGAGACGAAGTTGAATTTTTTTGCTGTTTAATTTATCTGAAAAAATATATTGAATAATATTTACTTGTATGTTAATCTATATAAAAGCATACTTCAAAAGAAATCTAAGGTATATTGAATCATATACCATCTACATTCTAATTACATTTCAGAAATCTATGCTTTTTATACCAATCAATTGTAAAAAGCAGGAGAGGACTGAACGTGTAAGTAAGATATCCTCCTGCACATAGGAGGAATTAAATATGGCGAGAAGAAAGAGTCAGAAGAGACGCAACAAAAAGTATCAGGTAAACAACCGTCAGTTAAAGGCAAAACGGCCATACAAAGATACGATTTTTCGAATGTTGTATCATGATAAAGAAAATCTGCTATCATTGTATAATGCAGTGAATGGTCGGAATTATACTAATGCAGAAGATTTGCAGATTGTCACATTAAAAAATGCAATTTATATGGGAATGAAAAATGATCTGGCATTTATTATGGATATGAATTTATATTTGTATGAGCACCAGTCGACGTATAACCCGAATATTCCGCTTAGAAATTTATTCTATATTGCGGATGAATATCAAAGATTAGTAGTTCAGAAATCTTTATATTCAACGGTAATACAAAAGATACCGACACCAAGATTTATTGTGTTTTATAATGGGACGAAAAAGGTAGACGATTATAATGAATTCCGATTATCTTCAGCTTATGAGAACCCGACGGATAATCCGGATCTGGAATTAAGGGTGACTATGTTGAATGTAAATGATGGTCATAATCTAGAACTGATGGAACACTGCAGAACATTAAAGGAATATGCTAAATATGTTGCGAGGGTAAGAAAATATGTGACGCAGAATATTCCTCTGGAAGAAGCAGTTACGCGAGCGGTAGATGAATGCATAGAGGAAGGAATTCTGGCAGAATTTTTGATGAAGAATAAGGCTGAGGTGATCAAAGTGAGCATCTATGAGTATGATAAAGAATTTGAAGAGAAAAAATTACGGAAAGCGGAGTATGAGGCTGGGGTAGAAGCTGGAATTGAACTTGGAGAACGGAGTCTTCTGGAAAATCAGATTAGAAAGAAGTTGAAAAAAGGAAAGCCTATAGAACAAATTGCGGATGAATTGGAGGAAGCGGTAACTACAATTCAACGAATTATAGAAGAAACAAAAAAAGAAAATTGAGCAAAATCAGGAAGGCTGTTGCAGATGCAATAGTCTTCTTTTAAAAGTAATAAATGGATTTATTACTTCCACGGTTGCTTTCTCGTAAAATATAAGTTAAATTTATAATAAATAAAATTTTACAGAGAGAATGAGGAAATGTCATGGAAAGCAACAAAGAAGAACAGATAACGACGGTCAGTGAAGAGAATATTTATAAGCTGAACGGCAGGGTTCCACTTAGAAAAGCCATTCCGTTTGGCTTACAGCATGTACTGGCGATGTTCGTATCGAATCTGGCTCCGGTACTGATCGTGTGTAGTGCGGCAGTACTTAGAAGTAATGGGGCGCATTTAAGTTCGGCGGAGATTACACAGTTATTGCAGTGTGCGATGTTTGTAGCCGGAATCGGAACCTGTTTACAGTTATATCCGATTGGAGTGATCGGATCAGGACTTCCGATTATTATGGGAGTCAGTTTTACGTTTCTTGGAAGTCTGTTGGTAATTGCAACGAATCCGAATCTTGGATATGAAGGTATGGTTGGTGCAGTTATTCTGGGTGGTATTTTTGAAGGTTTTGTTGGACTGAGTGCCAAGTACTGGAGAAAATATCTGACTCCGGTTGTATCGGCTTGTGTAGTTATCGCGATTGGATTATCACTTCTGCCGGTAGGTATGGATTCCTGGGGCGGCGGAAGTGGAGTGAAAGACTTCGGTTCCTGGTATCATCTGGTCGTTGGAGCATTTACATTGATCGTATGTCTGGTATCCAGAGAAGTACTGAAAGGCGTATATAAGAATTTAAATGTGCTGGTCGGACTGGTATTTGGCTATGCACTTGCAATTATATTTACTGTAGCGGGAATCGCACCGATGGTTGACTTTTCCGGTATTCATAAGACGATTCAGGAGGTTGGTGTGTTCAGTATCCCGAAGCTTGTGTTCCTGACCAGTCATAAGCCGGTATTCAATCTGGGAGCATTTTTTACGATCGCAATCGTATTCCTGGTATCGGCAGCAGAGACGACAGGTGCAACGACGGCAGTCTGTACGGGAGCACTTGGACGTGATCTTAAGGTGAAAGAACTTCGCGGTTCACTGGCAGTTGATGGATTTTCAAGTGCAATCTCCGGATGTTTCGGATGTCTGCCGCTGACATCATTCAGTCAGAATATCGGACTTGTGACGATGACACAGGTGATCAACCGTTTTACGATTCTGATGGGAGCACTGATTCTGATACTTGCATCTTTATTCCCGCCGCTTGGAGCATTCTTCAATTCACTTCCACAGGCGGTGCTTGGCGGATGTACAGTTATGATGTTTGGATCGATCATGTATGAAGGAATCAAGATGCTGAAAGAATGTAAATTCGATGACAGAACAATGATTATCGTGTCACTGTCATTTAGTATCGGAGTTGGTCTGACACAGACATCCGGGAACTTCTTTACAGCATTTCCAAGTGCGGTAGGAGATGTGTTTAATGGAAATGCAGTGGCAGGAGTGTTTGTGGTATCGTTACTTTTGAGTCTGTTTTTGCCGAAGAAGACGAAAGTGGAGTAAGCGAGAATATAAAACAGCATAGTGAATCATAGAAGAAAAGATTATCTGGAGAAAGGGAACTATCCGGATAATCTTTTTTTGGGGCCATGCGTTTATAAGTAGTTGCCGAAAGAAGATTCTTTAGAGTTAAAAATATAAGAAAAGTTGGAAAAATCACATAATTACGAAAAAAACGGTTGGAATATTGCGTGGTAAAAATTATTGACAAACGATAATTCCTTGCTATAATAAAATTATAAATTATCGAAAAACAATAATTTCCAAACACAGAAAGGAGGAAATATGGGAATTCGTATATGCTTGGATGAAGTCCTGAAAAAGAAGGGAATGACTTCAAAAGAATTATGCAGACAAGTCGGTATTACCGAGGCCAATCTGTCGGTACTCCGAAGCGGAAAAGCCAAAGGTATCCGTTTGCATACGATGAATCGTATCTGTTATTTCCTTCAATGTGATGTAGGTGATATTTTAAAATTTGATGGAAATCTGGATGAAGAGGAGGGTGAATAATATGAAGATGAAAAGTTTTGAAAAATTCCGGAAACCACTGACCAGTCTGATGAGATTTCTGGAAATCTTACATTGGTTCGATGGTATCGTATTACTTTGGGCGGGATCGGCTATACCTATGCACAGCGTGCACATTAACGGGGCTATATTCGGCATCAAACAGGATACCATGATGAATGCCTACGGGATGTTCTTTACACTGATTGATGCAAAGGGAAATATGCGGATGCATCTGGTATCCGTGTGGCTTCTGCTGTTGGGAGCAACATCTATATTACTGGCCCTGATTTTTCGCAACGTTCATAAAATACTGAAGTCACTGGAAGGCACAAAGGAACAACCAGAAATGGGCACAACGTTTACAGCAGAAAATGTAGAAAGAGTAAAGAAAATAGGAATTTACAGTATAGTAATGCCGACGATTCAGAATGTGGTCGTTTATATTTGCGGAGTATTGATTAAAATGAATGGACTGAAAGATATCAATTTTGAAGTGAGAGGATTCATTTTTGGAATTATTGTTTTATGTTTAGCCTATGTATTCTCTTATGGAGTAAATCTGCAGGAAGAAGTAGATGGGTTTATCTAAGATTTCTATTTGGAGAGGAGAGATGGATATGCAGAAAAGTATCAAATCATTGAAAAGAAATGGCATATTGTTATTGGCGTATGATTTATTGGTGTTATGTATTGTATTTGTAAAAAATGGAATGATAAATATGTCAGCGGAAGCGGCCACTTCTCTAATTGTATCTATTGGTTTTGGAATATTCATCAATTTACTCTGGATCGTGGATTCCAAAACTTGGATTACTGATTACGGAAAAAGGAAATGTATCTGGTCCTATTGGTGTGGCGAAATTGTACTTCTGCTGTTAGTAGTTGCTTTGGAAAATATGAATCAACTGGTTGCAACATCTGCCATATTAGGAATGATGGCGGTATATCTTATAATTGGTATATGGTGGGTGAGCCGCAAGCTCTAATGTGCTAATGCTCACCACACACATCCAGAAATTCCTGCACCAGCGGCACCGGTTTCTTTCCCTTCGCCCAGATCAGAAGTATCTTAGTTATAAGATCAGGCTCATCCAATTCTTGTATACAAAGTCCGTCACACAAGCTAGCCATGGACTGCGGAAAGATGGCAGTTGCAAGATCTTCTTTCGCCCACAGCATGGCACCTCTGGGATCATCGCAGACACAGAAGATGTCCGGATTCATATTCTGGGCATGAAAGGTATTCATGATGAGTTCTTCGTATCTCCGGTATAAGATCAGCGGTCTATGTAAAAGATCGGAGAGCTTTAAGGAAGAAACCGCATTGTGTTTCGAAGAATTATGCGGTGTATCTGTGGTAACGTCAGCGGTCTTTGAAACCATATTTTTGGGTGCTGATACTGCAATCATCGGCTCAGAACACAATTCCATATAAGACACTTCGTCAAGACGCAGTGGTGTTCTGGCAACGGAGATATCGATGATCCCGTCCAGAAGATACTGATAAAGCGAATAAGTGATCCCGTCGTGGACTTCAAAGTTCACGTCGGGATTTTTTTTCGAAAACTGGGAAATATAAGGCATGATGGTATCTACAGTTGTGGGAGTCAGACCGATACGCAGGATCCGTTTTTTCCCGGTTTTCGAGACCTCGAGCTCGGTAGATCTGGCGTATTCCAGCAGATTACCGGATCGGTCGTAGAGAAGCTTTCCGGCTTCAGTAAGAGTAACGCCCTTGCTGGTGCGGTCGAAAAGTTTTACATTTAATTCATTTTCCAGCTGACGGATCTGGTAGCTGAGCGGAGGCTGGGACATATTTAAGTGTCTTGCAGCTTCGTTGATGCTGCCGGTGGATGCGATCTCGCGGAAATATTCTAACTGTCTGAGTTCCATGTTGGATTACCTGCCTTATATATTTTTTGTATTGCAAAGCTATAAAAACAATATTATTCATATCAATGATAACGGACTATAATAAAACAGTCAAGGGATATTATAATAAGTAGATAACGATGACTTATTAGTTATCGGAAAAAGGAATGGAGTGAAAGAAATGAAGCGTCTTGAGAAGTTTCTGAGACCTTACCGCAGAGAGAGTATTTTGGCACCGCTATTCAAATTATTAGAAGTCGTGTTCGACCTTATGGTTCCGGTTGTGGTAGCTCAGATTATTGATGTGGGCGTTGCGAAGAATGACTATGGATATATTGTGGAAATGTTTTTCGTGTTACTGCTCATGGCAGCAGTCGGACTGTTGTGCAGTTTTACCGCACAGTTCTTTGCCGCAAAGGCAAGTGTTGGATTTGCGACCAGCGTCAGACAGGCAATGTTCGACCATATCCAGGGATTGTCATTTACAGAACTGGATACGCTCGGAACAGACACACTGATCACGAGACTGACGGACGATGTGAACCAGGTGCAGAACGGAATTAACATGGGACTGCGTCTGTTACTTAGAAGTCCGTTTGTCGTAATCGGTGCGATGGTGATGGCATTTACCATCAATGTGCGCTGTGCACTGATCTTTGTAGTGACAGTACCGATCCTGTTTGTCGTTGTATTTTCGATTATGCTGATCAGTATTCCGCTGTTCAAGAAAGTACAGGCAGGTCTGGACCGTGTGACAGGACTTACGAGAGAGAATCTGACAGGTGTCCGTGTCATCCGTGCATTCTGCAGGGAAGAACAGGCGGTGGAAGAATTCGAAGAAGGAAACAGAGAACTTACAAGATTGAATGAGTTCGTAGGAAGAATTTCTGCCCTTTTGAATCCGCTCACGTATGTATTGATTAACGGAGCAACTGTGTTACTGATCGCACGTGCCGGAGTGCAGGTCAATATCGGGAATCTGCAGCAGGGACAGGTAGTAGCGCTGTATAACTATATGGCACAGATTATCGTAGAACTGATCAAGCTGGCATCCCTGATCATTACGTTGAACAAATCAATGGCTTGCGCAGACCGTGTGTCCGGTATTCTGGATGTGAAGTCCAGCATGGAATACAAAGTGGCGGCTGAGCAGATGAAGAATGAACAGATAAATGTTGATCAAAGAAAATATGGGACAGACGGCGAGAATGATCAGGCCGACAGTAATCTGGCAGTTGAATTCAACCACGTCACCTTCACATACGAAGGTGCCGGAGCATCCAGCTTATCGGACATCACCTTCCGTGCGAAGAAAGGACAGACGATCGGAATCATCGGAGGAACCGGAAGTGGTAAGAGTACACTGGTCAGCCTGATCCCGAGATTCTATGATCCACAGGAAGGAACGGTAAAAGTAAATGGTATCAATGCAAAGGACTATCCGCAGGGAGAACTTTGCAGTGAGATCGGAGTGGTACAGCAACGTTCCATCCTGTTCAAAGGAAGTATCCGCGACAATCTGAAGTGGGGCAATGATCAGGCTTCAGATGAAGATCTGTGGAAAGCAATCACAATCGCTCAGGCAAAAGATGTTGTAGAAGCTAAGCCTGGAAAGCTTGATTTTGAAGTAGAACAGAACGGACGTAACCTGTCCGGCGGACAGAAGCAGCGTCTGACGATCGCACGTGCACTGGTCAGCAAGCCTGAGATATTGATTCTGGACGACAGCTTAAGTGCGCTGGATTTTGCGACAGACGCAGCGCTTCGTAAAGCAATCGGTGAACTGGAAGGAAATGTGACAACCTTCCTGGTATCTCAGAGAATTTCCGGTATCCGTCAGGCAGACAAGATCCTGGTTATGGAGGACGGTGAGCTGGCAGGACAGGGAACCCATGAAGAACTGATGGAGACTTGCGAGACCTATCAGGAGATCTATTATTCACAGTTCCCGGAAGAACGTCCGGCTGCAGTTAAATCTTCAAAGGAAACCGGAAAAGATTTGGACAAAGCGGATAAAATGACAGAGAAGGCAGAGAAAGGAGCGGCAGAGTAATGAAGAAATTATTAAAGCTCATAGGAAAGTATAAGATTTTCCTTGTATTCAGTGTAATCTTTGCTGCAATCTCTGTAGTATTGCAGTTATATGTGCCGGTTTTATTCGGTGATGCAATTGATGAAGTTGTATCGGCACATCAGGTGAACTTTGATATGATGTGGTATTATCTGAAGCAGATTCTGATTTTTATCGTGATATCAGCATTTGCTACGTGGTTCATGAATCTGTTGAACAACCGGATGACTTACCGGATCGTGCAGGATATCCGTTCACAGGCAATCCGTCATATCCAGGTACTGCCGTTGTCTTATCTGGATCAGCACAGCACCGGAGATATTGTAAGCCGTGTCATTGCAGATACAGATATCTTATCCGATGGTCTGTTGTTGGGATTTACACAGTTATTTTCAGGAATCGTGACGATCGTTGTGACACTGATTTTCATGTTCTCTAAGAATGTGTGGGTAACACTGCTGGTGATCGTACTGACACCATTTAGTTTCGTAGTGGCGAAATTCATTTCTTCCAGGTCTTATACGATGTTCCGGAAGCAGAGTGAGACCAGAGGACGGCAGACCGCACTGATTGAAGAAATGATCGGCGGACAGAAAGTAGTAAAAGCATTTGGGTACGAGAAAGAATCATCCAGAAGATTTGATGAGATCAATAAAGAACTGCAGAACTACAGCCAGAAAGCAGTGTTCTACAGCAGTTTAACGAACCCGTCCACACGATTCGTCAATAATATCATTTACGCCGGAGTGGCTTTACTTGGAGCATTTCTGATACCGGGCGGCACGCTGACGGTCGGAGGACTTTCTGTACTGTTAGCGTATGCGAACCAGTATATGAAGCCGTTCAACGATATCAGTTCGGTAGTCACAGAGATGCAGAATGCGCTGGCATGTGCGGACCGTATCTTTGATCTGTTAGAGCAGAAAGAAGAGACATTGGATGCGGAAGGCGCATTTGCTACAGTTGATGGCAATGTTACAATCGACGATGTGGCATTTAGTTATGATAAAGAAAAAGAACTGATCGAGAACTTCAATCTGGATGTAAAACCGGGTATGCGTATTGCAATCGTTGGTCCGACAGGATGCGGTAAGACGACATTTATCAACCTGCTGATGCGCTTCTATGATGTAGATGAAGGAAAGATCCTGGTGGATGGAAAGGACATCCGGGAGGTATCCAGACATGCCCTTAGAAGCAGCTTTGGTATGGTGTTGCAGGATACCTGGATCAAGAGCGGAACCGTAAGAGACAACATCTGCTTTGGAAAACTGGATGCAACCGATGAAGAGATCATTCGTGCAGCGAAGGAAGCAAGAAGCTGGGAATTCATCCGGAGACTTCCAAAAGGTCTGGACACGGTGCTTCACGAAGACAGTATCAGCCAGGGTCAGAAGCAGCTTCTGTGCATCACAAGAGTCATGCTCTGTCTGCCGCCGATGTTGATCCTGGATGAGGCGACATCAAGTATCGATACCCGTACCGAACTGCAGGTACAGGAAGCATTCGATAAGCTGATGAAAGGAAGAACAAGCTTTATCGTGGCACACAGACTTTCGACGATACGGAATGCTTCGTTAATCTTAGTTATGAAAGACGGTAAGATCATCGAGCAGGGCAATCATGAAGAATTGCTGAAAAAAGGTGGATTTTACCATAAGTTATACCATAGTCAGTTTGAAGGTTAATACGCAATCTGGCAAAAAGCTCGCTTAGGCGGGCTTTTTCAGTTATAATACAGATAAATACTAATCAGTAAGAATGGAGAAAATCTGTAGAAGGAATGTGCTATAATATTCTGCAGTGAAGAAGAACAGAGGGAGTAACAGTATATGACGATCAAAGAAATTGCCAAACTGGCAGGAGTATCCAGCGCAGCGGTGTCGAGATACCTGAACGGCGGATACGTCAGTGACGAGAAGAAAGAACAGATTAAGAAAGTAATTGATGAGACCGGCTATCAGCCATCGGCGCAGGCGCGTATGCTTAGAACCAAGAAAGCGTGTCTGATCGGGGTGGTTGTACCAAAGATTAATTCAGAATCCATCAGCCGGATTACGGCAGGAATCGAAAAGGTTCTTTCGGAGCGGAATTACCAGATGCTGCTTGCCGGAACGGATAATACACCGGCGAAGGAAATAGAGTATATGCGTCTGTTCGAGAATTATCCGGTAGACGGGATTATTCTTGTGGGAACGATGATCACGGCGGAACACCGGAGATTTCTGAAAGAATCGAAAGTACCGGTGGTTGTGATTGGTCAGCATACGAAATATGCGAACTGTATTTATCATGATGATTACGGCGCAGGGGAGGCCATGGGATGTGCGGTTGCGGCAAAGAGCCGGAAAGAGATTGCATATATCGGAGTATCAAGAGAAGATAAAGCAGCTGGAGCGGCCAGAGAAGATGGATTCCGGGAAGGTCTGAAAAGGTCGGGAAAAGAATTAAAAGACGGATATTATAAGGTGGCGGAGTTCACGACAGAATCCGGATATGAAAAGGTTCTGGAATTATTGAATGAAAAACATGACATCGATATCATATCATGCGCCACTGATACAATCGCAGCCGGGGCAATCGAAGCGATTCATACTTATGCCGGAAGTCAGATTCCGAAGAATGTAGAAGACACAGGATCCAGATTCCGTTATATATTAGAAAATACATCGATTCAGGTTACCGGATTTGGCGATAATCAGCTTTTAAAGGCGGTAACAGGTGGAATACCAACAGTGCATTTTGGCTATAAGACCAGTGGAATCCGGGGCGCAGAACTCCTGTTGGATGTAATAGAAAGGGATGAAAGCATTCCGGTAGAGATCAAACTTGGATTCCGGCTCGCTAACATTGATGATCCGGAAGAAAATATAGAAGACTAAGAGATGCCGGAGCAGAAAATCAGTGTGCAAAATGTGTAAATAGATTCCGAATCAGTCAAAAACAACAGAATTCGTGCAAACCGCACAAAATCGAATAGCAAATATCAGTAAAAATGCCATCTTTACAAATGGCATTTTTTTCTTATTATAAAATCACAAGATGTGAAAACGATTACACATAGAACGAGGAAGGAGAGTTAATATGGATTACAGAAAGACCGCACAGGACATCCTGGATCATGTCGGCGGAAGTAAGAACATTGCATCTGCAGCACATTGTGCAACGAGACTTCGTCTTGTCATTGCAGATAATAAGAAAGTAAGTAAAGAAGCACTTGAAAATGTAGATGGGGTAAAAGGAGTCTTCGAAGCATCGGGACAGCTTCAGATTATCCTCGGAACCGGTACGGTAAATAAAGTATTTGCCGAGTTCATCGACATTGCAGGTATCACGGCAAGCTCGAAAGCAGAGGCAAAAGAGGCAGCTGCAGAGAAGCAGAACTGGTTCATGCGTGCGATCAAGCTGCTTGGTGATATCTTCGTACCGATTATTCCGGCCATCGTAGCCAGCGGTTTCTTAATGGGAATCATGAACTCACTTGATTTTATGAATAGCAACGGATTCCTCCATATTAATACACACAGTTCGATTTATGTATTTGCGAATCTGTTCAGTAACATTGCTTACACATTCCTGCAGATCCTGATCGCATTCTCAGCTGCAAAAGCATTCGGTGCGAACCAGTATCTTGGTGCAGTTATCGGTATGATCATGATCCATCCGTCACTGCAGAACGCTTATACTGTAGCAACAGAGGGTGTACAGCAGACACAGAGCGTATTCTTCGGACTGTTCAAGATTGACATGGTCGGATATCAGGGACACGTCATTCCGGTTATCATCGCCGTATGGATTCTGGCAGTGATCGAGAAGAAGTTACATAAGATCGTTCCGGAAGTTCTTGACTTGTTCGTAACACCTCTGGTCAGCGTATTTGTAACAGGTTATCTTACATTATCAATTGTAGGACCGATCTTCGTATGGGCTGAAAATGCAATTCTCGGAGCAATCCAGTGGATGCTAACGCTTCCTCTCGGAATCGGAAGTCTGATCATGGGAGGTTTATATGCACCAACCGTAGTAACCGGTATTCATCAGATGTATACAGCCATTGACATCGGACAGCTTGCAAAATACGGTGTTACATACTGGCTTCCACTTGCAAGTGCAGCCAACGTAGCACAGGGAGCTGCAGCACTTGCAGTAGGTATTAAGTCTAAAGATAAGAAGATCAAATCTCTGGCGCTTCCATCATCACTCAGTGCATTTATGGGAATTACAGAGCCTGCAATCTTCGGTGTAAACTTAAGATTCTTCAAACCATTCATCGCCGGATGTATCGGTGGAGGATGTGGGGCATTATATGCATCACTGGTGCACCTCGGAGCTAAGGGGACTGGTGTAACAGGTATCTTCGGTATCCTGCTCTGCCTGAACCAGCCGCTTCAGTACCTGATCGAGATGGTGATCGCAGTCGGTGTTGCATTCGTGATCTCATTCCTAATCTATAAGGATGCAGAACCAAAGGCAGCAACAGAGACAGCAGCAGTAGAAAATATTGAAACAGCAGACGCAGTAACAACAGACGCAACAACAGCAGACACAACTGCAGAGATAGCAGAAGCGACATTAACAAGTCCGGTAAACGGAACACAGATTCCATTATCCGAAGTAGCAGATGAGATATTTGCATCCGAGATGCTTGGAACAACCGTTGCAGTAGAGCCTGCAGACGGAAAAATCGTAGCGCCATGCGACGGAGAAGTATCGAATATCTTCGAGACAGGTCATGCCGTATGTATCACAACAGAAGCGGGTGGCGAACTTCTGATCCATATCGGTATCGATACTGTAAAGATGGATGGAAAAGGATTTACAAAGAAAGTTTCTGATGGCGACAAAGTACATGCAGGAGATATTCTGGTAGAAGCGGACCTTGAGGAAATCAAGAATGCAGGATATCAGACGACAACAATGATGATTCTGACAAATACAGATGAATTCGGAAATGTAACAAAAGCAGAACCTGCTGAAGTTAAGACAACAAGTAAAGTTATGACACTTATAAAATAATGTGTATAGAAATAATGCTTATAGATAGATGGAGACGATTGATTTATGAACGCATTAACAAGAGATCTTGTAAAATTAGTAGAGACAGCAGAACAAAGCCAGAAAACCAGAGAAGAGTTATCCGTATCAGATAGAAAATTTCGTGAAAAACTACACCTGATGCCGCCGGTCGGCTGGCTGAATGATCCAAATGGACTCTGCCAGTTCCAGGGTATCTATCACGCGTTTTTCCAGTATTCGCCGTTTAATGCAGAAGGCGGTGTGAAGATGTGGGGTCACTATACCAGCAAGGATATGATTAAGTGGGAATATCAGGGTACCGCACTTTATCCAGATCAGCCATTTGACTGTCACGGAGCATATTCCGGATCCGCATTTATTGAAGATGGAAAAATGTATCTGTACTATACAGGAAATGTCAAATTAGAAGACGGGGAATATGATTACATCCGCACCGGACGTGAGGGCAATACCGTTCTGGTTATAACGGAAGACGGCAAGACGTTCGGAAAGAAAAAAGAACTGATGAGAAATTCAGATTATCCGGACGATCTGACCTGTCATGTAAGAGATCCAAAGGTATGGAAAGAAAATGGTACTTATTATATGGTACAGGGTGCAAGAACGAACGAAGATGTAGGTCAGGTACTTGTATTTGAATCTGAAGATAAAGTAAACTGGAAGTTCAGAAACCGGGTGGAATCCGAAAAGCCATTCGGGTATATGTGGGAATGCCCGGATTATTTCAAAATCGGAGATAAGAAACTTCTTCCCACGTCTGTTCAGGGACTGGAAGGTGGTATCTGGGAGGATCGTAATGTATATCAGTCCGGATACTTTGAGATAGAAGGAGATATTCTTGGAGAATACAAGTTGTCAGAGTATCATTTGTGGGATTATGGGTTTGATTATTATGCCCCGCAGAGTTTTGAGACGGAAGACGGAAGAAGGATCCACATCAGCTGGATGGGAATGCCGGACTGCGAAGAATACAGCAATCCGACCATTCAGACAGGATGGCAGCATTGCTTTACATTTCCAAGAGAAATCTTTGAAAAAGACGGCAAGATCTGTCAACGTCCGATAAGAGAACTAGAAGAGAAGAAACATCTGGTAAGTGATGTGAAAGGTATGCTGGTAGGAGAGGAATATCCGGTATATGAAATGACGATTTCGGATATTACAAAGAACCGCTTTAAAGTTATCCTTTCAGAGAAGCTGATCCTGGATTATGCTGATGGAAAATTCCGGATGCATTTTACAGATCAGGATAAAACTTCGGTATCTTCAGGAAGAAGCATGAGATATGTAGAAGTGGAAGAAGTGGAGAATCTGAAGATTCTGGCCGATACATCCTCTGTTGAAGTATTTGTAAATGATGGGGAATATGTATTTTCGACAAGATATTATCCGGAAGTTTATAAATTACAGGCAGAAGCTGTGGGAGCACAGATTACGTTGTCAGAAATTATGTAACGAAATATCAATCTGAGATACCAATAATAGAAAGAAGATCACCATATATCAAAAGAAAGAGTTTCAGTAGAGAAATTTTCAAAAGATATATGGTGATTTTTAATACCAATGTATGCAATAGAAGCTGCCAGTGGCAGGTTCTATGTATGCAAGAGATACAAATATTTTTCAAAATTAACGCCTTCGTTTACCGGAACATGTTCTTCTACAGAATCAATTAATGATTTTTCAAGAAAAGAACCTGCGGTCTGCATCATTTCCGTAAGGGAAATATCTCTGGCAAGTCCGCCTGTGATGCAGGAAGCAAAGAGATCACCCGTACCGGAATAACTTCCGTTGCAACAGGGATATGCCGAAAGAAAATGTGAAGAGCCATCTAGCAGGAGATTTCCAATCTTATGAACTCCGTCATCTGCAGTAAAATGAATACCAGTGATGAGGACCTTTTTTTCATGATCCTTTGTCAAAGTCTGCCCTGCATCCTTAAGTCGTGAAATGAGCTGCTGTATAGACAGAGACGGATCCTGCAGGCTGTTATAATCTATATCCGTCAGCAGACAGAATTCGGTAAGGTTAGGAGTGATAACATCTGCACGTGCGGCAAGTTCTTTCATAGCAGTCAGAAGCCCGGAAGTATACATATCATAGGTAACGCCATCGTCTCCCATTACAGGATCGACCAGAAGAAAGGTGTCTGCTGTCTGGAAAGTATCCAGAAAGTGCATGATCTGTTCAATCTGGCAGACACTGGCAACATAACCGGTATAGATTCCGGAAAAAGAAGTGCCTAGTTTCTTCCATTCCTGGCGGAAATAATCCATCTTATCGGTAAAATCATAACAGTAGTAGCTGGGGTATTCTGTTTGTGAACTTAAAATGGCGGTAGGGAGTGGACAGGCCTGGATTCCCATCGCAGATAATACGGAGATGGCAGCAGTCAGGGAACAGCGTCCAAGTCCGGACAGATCATTGATTACAGCAACTTTTTTTGTCATAAAGAAATCCTCATTTTCTAATGTATTGTAAATATGTAATAATTATACCATTATAAAAAGAAGAAAGAAACGGCCAGAGAAAAGGAAGACTTGCAGGCCACCAGAGCTTAAAAAAATAATTTAAAAAAATTTGAAAAAGTTGTTGACAGATAGAAAACGTTGCGCTATAATTAATTTCGTTGCTGAGGTACATAAATAACTGAGGCAAACAAATATAATATGTGCGCGTAGCTCAGCTGGATAGAGCGTCTGGCTACGGACCAGAAGGTCGGGAGTTCGAATCTTCTCGCGCACGTACGAGAGACTCTTGTTTGACATTAAGTCGGACGAGGGTTTTTTGCTGTTCCGAAGCGGATGTTTCAATTCAGATGACCGGGACAGTATTGACATAATTTGGGCAACTGTGTTAAGGTTACATAGTAAATTTAATCAAGATTGTGTGAGGTGTCAGTCAGAAGGATTCAGAATAATTTGTGGAAAGAAGGATCTGACTGGTGAAAAGGGAAACAGGTGAGAATCCTGTACGAACTCGTCACCGTGTTTTGCAAGCAGAAGCTACAGATCCACTGGGAGAACCGGGAAGGGAGCAGATGTGTCAGAGCAATAAGCCGGGAGACCTGCCTTTCGCAGTACAGGAACGAAAAAGTTCAGGCCACGAGGAATTGGCAGTACGAAATGGATCACAGAACTGTATGTGGTATAATACAGTTTTATTTTCGTTGTCTTCGTTTCCTGACGGAGGCTTTTTTTGGCTATATATTCGGAAGGAGCTGACGGAGGCCGAGTTTTTTTGTATCTCGTGCATTGACAATCGGAAAATCAGGAGGTAAAAGAAATGAAAAAGAAACTGGTAGTTGTATTATTATCAGCAGCTATGTGTGTAGCAGCACTTGGCGGATGTGGTTCCAAAGCAGGTAGCAGTTCAGACAGCAGCAAGAAGACTGCAGAGAATTCATCAAAAGAGGACGATCAGAAAGCTGCAGATGAAGTAGCAAAGAAGATTGATGCCATCTATGTGCAGGAAAGAAACGACAAGACAGATGAGCAGTGTAAAGAAGCGAAAGAAGCGTGGGACAAATTGACAGATGCACAGAAAGAACTTGTGGAAGGTGAAAATGCTGATCCGGATTATTTCGGAAGAGATACAGGGGATGCTTCCCAGGATGATCCGTTAAATGAAGATAACATCGGGGAGAAGGAACTCTTGGTAGTAAGTTTCGGAACATCTTTTAATGCAAGCCGTGCAGCCGATATCAGCGGAGTTGAAAAAGCACTTCAGGCAGCTAATCCGGACTGGTCCGTAAGAAGAGCATTTACAGCACAGATCATCATTAATCATGTACAGGCAAGAGATGGTGAGAAGATTGATAACATGGATCAGGCTTTAGAGCGTGCAGTAAAGAATGGTGTAAAGAAACTGGTTGTACAGCCTACACATCTGATGCACGGTGCAGAGTATGATGAGTTAACAGAAACAGTAAATAGTTACAAAGATAAATTCGAATCTGTTAAAATCGCAGAACCACTTCTCGGAGAAGTTGGAGCGGACGCAACAGCAATCAATGAAGACAAGGCTGCAGTAGCTAAGGCAATCACTGCAGAAGCAGTAAAGACAGCAGAATATGACAGCCTTGATGCAGCAGCAGAGGACAGCACAGCATTTGTATTCATGGGACATGGAACATCTCATACAGCAAAGATCAGCTATTCTCAGATGCAGGCACAGATGGAACAGCTTGGATATAAGAATGTATTCATCGGAACAGTAGAAGGTGAGCCGGAAGATACTTCCTGCGAATCCGTTATCGCAAAAGTAAAAGATGCCGGATATAAGAATGTAATCCTTCGTCCACTTATGGTTGTTGCCGGAGATCATGCTAATAATGATATGGCCGGAGATGATGATGATTCATGGAAGAGTCAGTTTGAGGCATCTAAGAACTTTGACAGTGTAAAGACACAGATTGCAGGTCTTGGAGAGATCGATGCAATTCAGCAGTTATATGTTGCTCATACAAAAGCAGCTATGGATGCACAGTAAGAAAGATAATTAAGGGAGATAACAATGTTGAGAAAGAGATTGATGGCAGTTGTACTGTCTGCAGTAATGACAGCTGCAATATTCACAGGATGTGCAAGTAAGGATGACAGCAGCAAATCAGACAACAAATCAGCCAAGACAGAACAGCAGAAGTCTGATGCAAAAGAAGAAAAATCAAAAGATTCAAAGTCCGAAGCAGCAAAGGCGCCGATCGAGGATGGGACCTATACTGCAGAATTTAAGACGGACAGTACGATGTTTCATGTAAATGAAGCAAATGAAGGAAAAGGTACACTGACTGTAGAAGATGGAAAGATGACGATACATATCAGTCTCGTATCAAAAAATATCGTGAATCTCTTCCCTGGTACAGCAAAAGAGGCTCAGAAAAAAGGTACAAAACTTTTAGAACCAACCACAGACAAAGTTACATACAGCGATGGAACGACAGAAGAAGTCTATGGATTTGATGTTCCGGTTCCGGCGTTAGATGAAGAATTTGATCTGGCGTTGATCGGAACAAAGGGCAAATGGTATGATCACAAGGTAAGTGTATCAAACCCGGTAAAAGCTGAATAAAATGTATGAATAAAAACTCTTATTTCCCATATATTGTACAGACTACAAAAAGGTGGGGAATAAGAGTTTTTTTTGTATCAAATAATGCAAAGATACATAAAAATAGTAAAAATGCATAAAAAAAATAAGAATTACTGGACTTTTATGTTAAAACGCACTAATATTGAATTAACGGTAAAACGGAATAAAAAACAGGAAGGAAATAAGCGAATGAAAGGAAATGTAATTGTAGGACAATCTGGGGGACCAACTGCAGCGATCAATGCCAGTCTTGCCGGTGTATACCGGACAGCGAAAGACCGTGGAGCCAATAAAGTATATGGAATGCTTCACGGAATCCAGGGATTATTAAAAGAAAAATATATTGATCTGTCAGATCATATCAAGACCGAACTGGATGCGGAATTATTAAAAAGAACACCGGCCGCATTTTTGGGATCCTGCCGTTATAAGCTTCCGGAGATCCATGAGAACAGAGAAGTGTATGATAAGATATTTGAGATCCTGGACAAACTGGATATCGAAGTATTTATCTATATCGGTGGAAATGATTCTATGGATACAATCAAGAAATTATCGGATTATGCCATTATATTCGGTCATGCAATCCGTTTCATTGGATGTCCGAAGACGATTGATAATGACCTTGCACTTACCGATCATACTCCAGGATATGGAAGTGCGGCAAAATATATCGGAACATCTATGAAAGAGATTATCCGTGACAGCTTCTGCCTGGAATATGAAAAAGGCGTGGTATCTATCGTCGAAATAATGGGAAGAAATGCCGGATGGCTGACCGGAGCGGCTGCATTGTCAAAGGGAGAAGACTGCGAAGGACCAGATCTTATCTATCTGCCGGAACTTCCATTTGATCTTCAGTTATTTGGAGAAAAGATCAAACAATTATTACAGGAGAAAACATCTATTGTTGTTGCAGTATCAGAAGGAATCCGTACAGAAGATGGAACTTATGTATGTGAACTTGGCAACAGTATTGACTTTGTAGATGCATTTGGACATAAGCAGTTATCCGGAACAGCATCTTACCTTGCAAGTTATATTGCAGGGGAGATTGGATGTAAGACACGTGCGATTGAATTAAGTACATTACAAAGAGCCGCATCTCACGCAGCTTCAAGAGTTGATATACTGGAAGCATATCAGGTTGGAGGAGCAGCGGTAAAGGCAGCAGACGAAGGAGATACCGGAAAGATGGTAGTCTTAAAACGTCTGTCGGATGATCCATATCAGTGCGGAACAGAAGTAAAGGATGTACACAAGATTGCCAATGATGAGAAGCTTGTACCAAGAAACTGGGTAAACGAAGAAGGTACTTATGTAACAAATGAGTTTATTTCTTATGTGCGTCCATTGATTCAGGGGGATGTATCACCGGTTATGGTAGATGGAATCCCAAGACATCTGTATACACCAAAAGAATTAAGCCACAGATAAAAAATAGATAAGATTTGAAGATTGGAAAGATAGTGCCGTATTGCGAGCGTATAACAAGATACATGTCTTGCAATATGGCACTTTTTGTATACCAAAGCAGCATGTAAGAGAAGTTGCCGGCAGCAAGTTCTGTAGATACAAAAATATGTAAGAGAAGTTGTCTGTGGCAGGTCCTTTAAAGTGCTGTGCCAGAAAATATATAAAAACAATAAAAAAGGGTTGAAATTTTGACATGAATCAGGTAAGATATCTTTAATCTATATTTTCAAGATAGATTCTTTTAATTAATCTATATAGTCTGTAGGACTTCGTGAGGCCTCACCAAATTTACCATGTAAGAAAAAATGAAAAAAGAACAGGGGTGATATATGTTGCAACAAAAAGAAAGTTATGATGTGTTGCGGCTGATTGAGCATGGACAATTATGCTATATCAGTTCCGAAAATGTGCAGGGGAAAACCCTGGACAGATACTTAAAATATCATCCGGTAATAAAAAAACGGGAGATATTTTTATTATTAAAAGAGATAGCAGGACAACTGGCGTCATTTCACAGGTGCAGGGGAAATCCTTGTTATCAATATGTAAATCCATATAGTATTGTCAGGTCTGAAGATGGAAGAATTTATTTTCTGGATATGCAGTCGGAAGCAAACAGAAGCAAGATGATATTTATGCAAAGAAGAGATATCCGTGAATATTTTCTTCCGCCGGACGAAAAGTATTATCAACATGCCAGTAAGGAACTGGATATGTATGGGCTGGGAAAAACATTTCAATATATTCTGGCATCTGTGGAGGCAGAACCACGTTTTAACAGACGAGAAGAATATCGTCTTCAGAGAATTATTTCAAAAGCAATGGGGATAAGATCACCCCATTATCTAAATGTATCAGAAATCCAAAAGCAAATCCCAAGGTATGAAGAAAAAGACAGAGATAAAATTTTGAATAATAAGGGGAAAAGAAGAAAAAAAGTGTGTATAACAGTAGTTTTGTCTATTGTTTTCGGGGGATATTTGTTCATAAATGCATGGGAAAATGCTGAAAAAGCAAACCAGAGAGAGATGAAAAGAACGGAATCTTCCAAATCAGAAGAGAAAAAAAGTGAAAAATCGGATGACCGGATAAAAAAGAAAATATATGAAAGAGATGAAGAGTATCTGGAATTGGCACTGGCATATTTCCTGAATGTGGGAGATATGAAAAAAAGTCTGAAATGTCTGAATCAAATGGAGAATCAGACGCTGGCAGTTAATCTGAAAAGGCTTATCAAAGCGTATGAAAAACAAAAAGTGCCGGAAGAGGCAGAAAAATTTGCAGCAAGTCTTGCTTACCTGGAGAATGAATGGAAAGAAAGAAGTATGCAGTCGGAAGAGAAGAAAAAACAGGCAATACAGTGCCTGATAAGAGGGTATGGATTACTGGATGATAAAGAAAGTTCAGAAAAAGTGTTGAATCTGGTAGAAGAAGGATTAAAGACAGATTATCTGAATGATTCTGCGAAGAGAGAACTATTGCAGTATCAGGCGTCTGCATTGGAAAAAGAAGAAAAGAAAGAGGAGGCAGCAAACATATATGCAGAGATATTGGAGGATGAGACGGAACCGGGTAAGAGAGAAGAGCTGTATAAAAAGATGGTACAGTTGTATGAAACTGCAGGAAGACGGGATATGGCAAGCGATACATGCATTCAGGGGATAAAAGAGCTTGGAGAATCAGAAGAGTTGAAATTAACACATATAAGACTGATATGTGCAGATCCGGCTGTCAATAGAGATACGTGTGCACTCAAGATTAAAGAATATGTAACAGAAGATACTGAACTTTTGGAAAATGCAGAATTTAAGAAATTACAAAAAGAATATGGAATTAAGGCAGAAGGAGGAAATATATGGGTAGGAAGATAAAAAAAGTAATAATGATAGCAGCGTTTGGTATGGTGACCGGAGGACAGATTGCTGATCTGTTACCGGAAGGAAATGTGATGCAGGTAGAAGCGGGAAGTCGAAAGCAGATTATAAAAGTAAAAAATAAAGTAAAAGACAGTAAGAAAGAATTTGACAAGGACAAAGACAACGCCAAAGATAATGAAAAGGATCTGGTAGAAGAGGGAGAAAAAGAGGACAGAAAAGATTCGGAGGAAGATAGAGAGAAAGACGATAAGAAAGATGACGGGAAAGCTCCGGAGAAGGGTGATGAAAAAGATGACGGGAAAGACTCGGAGAAGGATGACGAGAAAGAGGATGGAAAAGATCCGGAGAAGGATGACGAGAAAGAGGATGGGAAAGACTCGGAGAAAGATGACGAGAAAGATGACGGGAAAGACTTAGAGAAAGACGATGAAAAAGAGAATGGAAAAGATCCGGAGGAAGAAGAGATAAAAATGTATCATGCGGAATATGAGGATCCGGATGGTCAGAATGGCTATTATATCAGTGCTCCGACCGGAAAGATCACACATCTGAGTAAGAATGGCGTGACCAGATACCTTTTTGAGAATGGAAATGGGGAAAGGCAGGAAGGTACGCTGGAAAAATCAAATGAATCCTGCCGGTTGAAACAATTGAATTTTGCAGATGGAAGGAATGAACTGGAAGTATGGATGGAAGATGAAGAACATCATCAGATTGAAAATTCAGAAAGCAGAAAGGCATTCTGGATAGACAGTGTAAGACCGGTGATCGGTCTGGAAGTGTCCGGAGGAGCAGATATTTGGCACAAAGAGGCAGCAGAGGTAGTGGTAGAAGCTTCTGACGGGAGCAATGGAAGCCAGATCGCGGAAATTATCTGTAAAACAGGAGAAAAAATAGTTGGGAAAAGCAGTAAAGGAGCAGAAAAATTTGTCATTACAGAAAGTTCACAGAATGGGGAAAGTACCCCGGTAACAATTATTGCTACAGACTATGCGGGAAATCAGACGGTGGTAACGGATCGGGTTTTTGTTGACAGAGATGCACCGAAAGCATTGATACAAGGAGTGGAGGATTATACGATTACCAGTAAACCTGTACAAGTCAGCTATCTGGCAGAAGAAGAGAATGTAATTCAGACGGTGCGGGCAAATATTTTAAAAGAAGATATCGATGGGAAAAAGGAAGAAACAGAAATCACAGAATGGAAAACAAAAAGCAGGAATGAGTCTGGTGATACAAAAAAAGAAAGTGTGCAGACACTTGCAGAGGACGGGCTGTATAAACTCCGAATGAATGTAACAGATATGGCAGGGAATGTCAGTCATGCCGAGAGACAGCTGATTATAGATAAAGAAAATCCCGTTATTGCACATGTAGATGAGTTGGATGGAAAGTATTTAAAGAAGTTTAGCTGGAATTATTCTATCGAGGAATCGATTAAGGATTTTACGAATTATACATATGTAATGAAAGTGGACGATGCATTTTATCGGCCAGGAGAAAAGATTGAAAAAGAAGGGGTACATGTACTGACAATCGAAGCTTTTGATTCAGCAGGAAATAAAGGAGAAGCAAAAGCGAGGTTTACCATCGATCATACACCTCCGGTGATCGAGTTTGAGGGGATAGAAGATGGAGAAAAATATGAAAAAGAAAAAACATTTTATGTCAGAACAGAGAATCTGGAAGATCAGATTGAATACATTAAAATTAATGGGAAAAAACAAAACAGGAAAAAACAGAAGAAGGGATATGAAATTCAGCTAAATGAGGCAAAAAATTATGAAATAGAGGTAAAAGCAAAAGATTTTGCGGGAAATGAAAAAGTTTCACAGATAGGATTTGAAATATACGAGGAAAAGAGTTTGTGGCAGAAAATTGTGGAACCGGTCAGAAAATATATTTTTTATGGAAATGAAAAGGTAATACAGGATGAAAAAATGGTCAAGGAAGATAAAAAGGAAGGAAAAAAGAAGAACATAATTTTATGGGAGAGAGCTGTTTTATTTGGCGCATTGATTGTTGTAGGAATATGGAAACGGGAAAAAGTGAAAGAAATCTGGAAAAATCTTTCATAAAAGGGAGGATGCCGGGTAACCACTTTCGCAGTTCCCGGCATGTATTATGAAAAAGTTTATTCCAAATAGTATTTACATACTAGATAACGTCTTTTGTATATCAAAGGATATGAGAGAAATTCTAAATCGCCATGTGTTCGGAAGTAGCTACCAAGTTCTCTGTATTTCTTTGATGATTATAGTATAAGAAAGACCTATGAAGAAAGAATGTTAAAGTAATGAAAGAATTTTGAAGGATAAATGAACAAATTGTGAACACGGGATTTTACAAAGATTTTGTTGGAAAATAGCGAAAAATAGATTATACTAATAGAAGTCAAATTGTAGAAAGAGGAGAAAATGAAGAATGAAATATATTTCTTTTGCCATTCCGTGTTATAATTCACAGGATTATATGGCCCATGCGATAGAAAGTATTCTTCCGGGTGGAGAAGATATTGAAATAATTATCGTAAATGACGGATCAAAGGACAGAACATCAGAGATTGCTCATGAATATATGGAAAAATACCCTACTATTATTAAAGTAGTAGACAAGGAAAATGGTGGACATGGAGATGCTGTAAACTCAGGGCTGATGCATGCAACCGGTAAATATTTTAAGGTTGTAGACAGTGATGACTGGGTGGACGAAGATGCACTTCATAAAATATTAGATGTTTTACGCCATATGGAAGAAGATGGAATGGAACTGGATATGTTGATCGCTAACTATGTGTATGAAAAAGTTGGTGCAACACATAAGAAGGTGATTCATTATCGTAACGTATTGCCACAGGATGAGATTTTCCGTTGGGATGATATGGGACATTTCCGTCTGGATCAGTATATTCTGATGCACTCGGTTATTTACCGTACAGACATGTTAAAACTGATCCAACTTCATCTGCCAAAGCATACATTCTATGTGGACAATATTTATGTATATTACCCACTCCCGCATGTACGCAAAATTTACTATATGGATGTAGACTTCTATAGATATTTTATTGGAAGAGAAGATCAGTCGGTTAATGAGAAAGTAATGATCAAAAGGCTGGATCAGCAGATTTTTGTCACAAAGACGATGATTGATATGTATCAGCTTAAAGATATTGGAAGTAAGAAATTAAGACAGTATATGCTTAATTATCTTGCAATCATGATGACAGTTTCTTCTATTCTTTGCATCCGTTCCAAGAATAAAGAAAATCTGGAAAAGAAAAAGGAATTATGGCAGTATCTGAAGAAAAAAGATATGCGAAGCTTTATCAGAATCCGTTACGGTATTCTCGGACAGACAATGAACATTCCGGGAAAATCAGGACGTAAGATATCGTCATTGGTTTATATTGTTGCGCGGAGATTGATTGGATTTAATTAATTTCTATTTAGTTCATCATCGTGGCTTACCCCGGTCCATGAGAAAGACTTGGTATCCTGTTGCGGGCTAAGATTCCACGATGAAGAAGTTGTAAGGGCGTCAGAATTTTCTAAAAGCACCCGGCCTATGTGCCAAACTCGCCGTTCGGCTCAAACAGTGGCACATATTCCGGGTAACGAAAATTCTGGCGCTCTAACAATTTCTAATCATCGATCCATATACGCCCGCAACAGGATACCAAGCCTTTCTCATGTCGTGATAGGCCAATGATAATGAATTCAATAGAGGGACTGTAACCTTTATGTGTAATCGGAAATTTGTAGTGAATGCCTTAATTTTCCGACTTTTCCGATAGATACACTTACGGTAGCACAATGGTTACAATTCCCGGTATTTAATTATTATGGCATGCGAAAACGTGACTGAATAAAAGTATGGGAGTGATTTCTGTGCATATGAGGTCATGGTTA
>PPYF01208467.1_pt1 | contig 49817 bp, 45 predicted proteins | sample 1559871 | NCBI WGS metagenome assembly PPYF01 (sample SAMN08240021, study PRJNA423297) | Human gut metagenome, whole genome shotgun sequencing project.
GGCTAGTATAAGACATATTGGCGGAGCTTGTCAATCTTAAAAAAGTTCTTGACATTTAAAAAAATAGGGTTATAATAACTTTTATAACAACAATAAATTAATGTGATAAAGCACCAAAATCCAAGGAAGAGAACAAGTCTGTGTTCCTAAGTGGTATTTCAGAGAGTCTGCGGCTGGTGAAAGCAGATATACCGGGGAGAATAGATATCATCTCGAAGGAGCTGACTGAAATAATAGTAAGTTATGCCGGAATCCCCCGTTACAGGGAAAACGTATGAAAGTACGTGAGAGCTGTAGAAAATACAGAAATAGGGTGGTACCGCGGATTCTATTCGTCCCTTTCGGCAGTAGCCGGGAGGGATTTTTTTGGTGTTTGTGCACAGAATGGAGGAAGCTTTATGAAGACCTTACAAAAAGCAAGTAAATTTTTATCAGACTATACTTCCGCGGTGGTTATCGCCATTGCCGTAGTTACTTTTCTGATTCCCCAGATGATGGGTTGGGTGAATTTCCAGTTATTTACAGACATGGTAGGAAATAAATTTACCAGTCAGTCTTTGATTATAGGTATTATCATGTTCAGTATGGGACTGACACTGACAGCAGAGGATTTTAAGATTTTAGCTCAGCGTCCGTTGGATATCGGTATTGGAGCGGTCGCTCAGTATCTGATCATGCCATTTCTTGCTTTTGGGATCAGCAGAGTATTGCAGCTTCCAGATGCCATCGCTTTGGGATTGATTCTGGTAGGATGCTGCCCGGGCGGTGTTTCTTCCAACATCATGTCTTATCTGTGTGGCGGGGATGTGGCATTTTCCGTGGGAATGACAACGGTATCTACGTTACTGTCTCCCATTATGACGCCGCTTCTTGTTTCTTTCCTTGCCAGTGGAACGAAGATCGATGTGAAAGGACTTCCTATGTTCGTATCCATTATTGAGACAGTAATTCTTCCGGTGGCATTGGGATTTCTTTTGAATCGTTTTCTGGGAAAGAAAAAGGTATTTCAGAATGTTCAGAAAGTTATGCCTGGAGTTGCGGTGTTGGGACTTGCCTGCGTGGTAGGAGGGGTAATCTCTTCGCAGGGAGCAAACTTCTTTACTTCTGGAGTTGTGATTTTCGTGGCGGTACTTCTTCATAATGGACTGGGATATCTTCTGGGATATGGCGCCGGTAAGCTGACCGGTATGAATACTGCTAAGAAGCGCACGATATCTATAGAGGTGGGAATGCAGAATGCGGGACTTGCCACAAATCTCGCCACTACCACGGCGCAATTCGCAGCGGCACCTCAGTCAGCGATAATCTGCGCAGTATCTTGTGTATGGCATTCTATTTCTGGAACACTGATCGCTGGATTCTTCGCCAGCCTTGACCGGAAAAAAGCAAAAGAAAATGAAAAAGAAGAGAACAACGTAGCTCTGGAAAACTAAATAACATTTTTTGCACCGGAGCAGAAGATAAGAAGAAGGAGCTGACACTTTGATTCAAAAATATTTATACATTTTTAGCGAATTTGTCGAGCACATCTTTGAGACTTCAGGCTCAAAGTGAGCGCAGACTGAGCAAAAAATGTATAAATATTTTGAATATCTACGTAAGGCGTCAGCTCCTTTTAAATTTTATTATTTCTTATTTTAACTTTTCGCCGGTAAGCATCTCATATGCCTGCAGATATTTGTCGATGGTTTTATCTACAATATCCTGCGGCAGCGTCCAGTTATGATCTTTGTTCTCTTTCAGCCAGTCACGGGCGAACTGCTTGTCAAAGGAAGGCTGTCCATGTCCCGGTTCATATCCTTCTGCCGGCCAGAAACGGGAGCTGTCCGGAGTAAGCATTTCATCCCCGATCACCATGTTTCCATTTTCATCAAGACCAAATTCAAACTTTGTATCTGCAATGATGATTCCTTTGCTGAGTGCGTATTCTGCACATTTTTTGTACAGGGCGATGGTGTTGTCACGAAGCTTTTCAGCCAGTTCGCGACCTTTTCCAGGGAAATATTTCTCCAGATGGTCAACGCTCTGTTCAAAAGAGATGTTCTCATCGTGATCGCCAATCTCAGCTTTGGTAGATGGTGTGTAAATAGGCTCAGGAAGTTTGTCAGACTCTTTCAGTCCCTCCGGCAGCTTGATGCCGCAAACAGTACCGTTTTCCTGATAACTTGCCCAGCCGCTTCCGGTGATATAGCCGCGGACGATGCATTCGATAGGAAGCATATTCAGTTTTTTGCACATCATAGATTTTCCATCATATTTTTCCTGCTGGAAAAATTCCGGCATATCTTTTACATCTACAGAAATCATGTGGTTTGGCAAAATATCCTCTGTCATGTCAAACCAGAACTTGGACATCTGTGTCAGGACAGTACCTTTTTTGGTAACTTCGTTATTCAGGATCACGTCAAAGCAGCTGATACGGTCAGTTGCAACCATGATCAGGCTGTCGCCGTTATCATAGATCTCACGTACTTTACCTTCTTTGATCGGTTTTAAATTCTGCATGTGTTCACACCTCATCATTTGATTTTTTATTTGTAACTGTTCGGATTTTGACAGTCACTGATATTTCAAAGTAAAAGTAGCACTGTTTATAGTGTGCTGTCAAGAGATATTCCAAAACTTGGGGACAGGTTTTGCCAAAAAGAGGGGAAAAAACAGGAAACGGCAAAAAAATAATAAAAAAAGTATTTTTTTCTGGACTAATTTGACAGTTTATGCGAAAATAGGTATAGTATGTAGGCGTATTATGTATATGCTTACATGAGATACATAATCTCACAAAAGTATTTCAAGTTTGAAAGGAGTCTTAACATGATTTATTCACATGAAGTAGAAATGATGTGTCCGGTTACACAGGGCGTTAATCACGGCGCTGCTCCGATTCCGGAAGAAGCAAAATGGGTACAGTCCAAGGAAATTAAAGATATTTCCGGTTTAACACACGGTGTAGGCTGGTGTGCGCCACAGCAGGGTGCCTGCAAACTGACACTGAATGTAAAAGATGGTATTATCCAGGAAGCTCTGGTGGAGACAATCGGATGTTCCGGTATGACTCACTCTGCTGCAATGGCTTCTGAAATTCTGCCAGGCAGAACTCTGCTGGAAGCGCTGAATACCGACCTGGTGTGTGACGCGATCAACACAGCTATGAGAGAACTCTTCCTGCAGATTGTTTACGGACGTACACAGAGTGCATTTTCTGAAGATGGTCTGCCCATCGGCGCAGGTCTGGAAGACCTTGGAAAAGGTCTGAGATCTCAGGTTGGTACTATGTACGGAACACTGAAAAAAGGTCCTCGTTATCTGGAAATGGCAGAAGGTTATGTAACAGGTATCGCACTGGATGAAGAAGGCTGCATCATCGGATATCAGTTCGTAAGCCTGGGCAAGATGACAGATTTCATCAAACAGGGAGATGATCCTACAACTGCATGGGAAAAAGCAAAAGGTCAGTATGGACGTGTTGCAGACGCAGTGAAGATCATTGATCCGCGTAAAGAGTAAAGATTTTCTGCTTACCGTTAATTAATTAGGAGGATAGAATAAATGGCTTTATTTGAATCATATGAAAGAAGAATAGACAAAATCAATGCTGTTTTAAACAGCTATGGAATTGCTTCTCTGGAAGAAGCTGAAAAAATTACAAAAGATGCTGGTCTGGACGTATACAATCAGATCAAAGGCATCCAGCCGATCTGTTTTGAGAACGCTTGCTGGGCATACATCGTAGGCGCAGCCATCGCTATCAAAAAAGGATGTAAGAGAGCAGCAGATGCAGCGGCAGCTATCGGTGAAGGTCTGCAGGCATTCTGTATTCCGGGATCTGTAGCAGATCAGCGTAAAGTAGGTCTGGGACATGGTAACCTGGGTAAAATGCTTCTGGAAGAAGATACAAAATGTTTTGCATTCCTGGCAGGTCATGAGTCTTTTGCAGCAGCAGAGGGCGCTATCGGTATCGCTGAGAAAGCAAACAAAGTTCGTAAAGAGCCTCTGCGCGTTATCCTGAACGGCCTTGGAAAAGATGCAGCTCAGATTATCGCACGTATTAATGGATTTACTTATGTAGAGACAGAGATGGATTACTATACTGGAGAAGTAAAAGAAGTGTTCCGTAAAGCATACTCTACAGGACTTCGTGCAAAAGTAAACTGCTACGGCGCTAACGATGTTCGTGAAGGCGTTGCAATCATGCACAAAGAAGGTGTTGACGTTTCCATTACTGGTAACTCCACCAATCCTACAAGATTCCAGCATCCAGTTGCAGGTACATACAAGAAAGAATGTATGGAGCAGGGTAAAAAATACTTCTCCGTTGCTTCCGGTGGTGGTACAGGTCGTACACTGCATCCAGACAACATGGCAGCAGGTCCAGCTTCCTATGGTATGACAGATACTCTGGGACGTATGCACTCTGATGCACAGTTCGCAGGATCTTCTTCTGTTCCGGCTCACGTAGAGATGATGGGACTGATCGGCGCAGGAAATAACCCAATGGTTGGTATGACTGTAGCTGTAGCTGTAGCGATTGAGGAAGCAGCTAAAGAAGGCAAATTCTAATAAATAGGCGAATTTAGTGGTTTTTAGAAGCAATAAAGAATAATGTTAAAGAGGGTGTCCCACTACCTATATCCTAAAGGTGGGATATTAAAGCTTAGTGGAGGAGAGAAATCTTCTCCACTTTTTGACTAAGGAGAATTATATACAAATTCAGATAATTAAAAAAGTTTCACTATTTTTTTGAGGAAAAAATAGTGAAACTTTTTTTAATACATCAAAATGTGCACTTTTTCATTAAAAAACAGGGATTTTCAGAGGAGAAAGTAGTGAAGGTTTTCGAAAATCTGCGAAATGTGCACGTTTATCCTAAAAATAGCTGATTTATATTATAAAATTGTTCCGGTGCATCCGCCCGTTTGGTCTTTGCATAGCAAATTATTAATTTTTATTGACAACAAACTGTATATCTGTTACTCTATCCAAGAGTTAGAAGAAACTAATCGCCTCGCAAGAGGCTTTTCTTTTGGAAAACGGGTTAGTTAAAACTAATTACAAATATGATTTTGATAGGATGCGTGAATGATATGATGATGAATAAGAGACTGATCGGCACAGTCAGAGAAAGTAAAAAATATGTAGTTGGAAATGTGATCAGCCAATGGATTTCTCTGGCAGTGAATATTGGTATGATGGCAGCTATTGCAAAAATGCTCCAAAGCCTGTATATGGGAACGATTGGAAGCAGGCAGGTTGCGTTGACAGCGATTCTTGCTGTGGTGGCGGTAGGTATTCGCTTTTTGTGCGCTGTCATATCCAGCAGAATGAGTTATCTTTCTTCGAAAGAGGTGAAGAAGACTCTTCGCCAGATGATTTATAAGAAACTTCTGCGGCTTGGTTCTTCTTATAAGGAACAGACAAATACTTCAGAAGTAGTGCAGGTTGCAGTGGAAGGGGTGGAACAGCTGGAAACTTATTTTGGAGCGTATCTGCCGCAGCTTTTCTATGCCATGCTGGCGCCTCTGACGTTATTTGCTTTTTTGAGTTTTGTGAATTTTCCCAGCGCTCTTGTGCTGTTTTTATGTGTTCCTCTGATTCCTGTAACGATTATCATGATTCAGAGATGGGCGAAAAAGCTTCTGGCTAAATATTGGAGTCAGTATACGGCTTTGGGAGATACCTTTCTTGAGAATCTTCAGGGTCTAACAACTACAAAGATTTATCAGGCAGATGCATTTAAGCACAGGGAAATGAATGAGCAAAGCGAACATTTTCGTAAGATTACCATGAAAGTGCTCACGATGCAGCTGAACTCCATCACTATCATGGATTTGATTGCATATGGAGGCGCAGCGTTGGGTGTGATTTTGGCAACGCTTCAGTTTCAGGCTGGAAAAGTAGATTTGTTCGGATGTATTATGATTATTCTGCTGGGGGCAGATTTCTTTTTGCCGATGCGGATTTTAGGTTCTTTTTTTCATATTGCAATGAATGGTATGGCTGCTTCTGATAAAATATTTCGTTTGCTGGATCTGCCGGAGCCAGAGCAAAAGAATGCTGTTGTTCCAGAGGATTGTTCTATAGAATGTGAGAATCTTCGGTTTGCTTATGAAGCGGATCGGGAAGTTCTTCACGGTGTGAGTCTGAGTTTTCCAAAAGGAAGTTTTACCGCTATCGTAGGTGAATCAGGATGTGGTAAATCCACCATTTCCGCAATCTTAATGGGGAGAAACAAAGGCTATGCGGGAAAAATCACCGTTGGTGGAGTATCTCTTTCAAAAATCAGCGAAGATAGTCTGATGAAAAATATTACTTACGTTTCTCATCAGAGTTATTTGTTTAAGGGAACCGTCAGGGAGAATCTTTTGATGGCAAATCCCAAGGCTTGTGATGATGTTCTTTGGGACGTGCTGGAACAGGTGAATCTTGCAGATTTCCTGCGAGGTGAAAATGGGTTGGATACTATGCTAAATGAAAAAGCATCGAACCTTTCTGGCGGTCAGTGTCAGCGTCTTGCGCTGGCAAGAGCTTTGCTCCATGACAGCCCAGTGTATATTTTTGACGAAGCTACCTCCAACATTGATGTGGAGAGTGAAAATGATATTATGGCACAGATTTATGGGCTTGCCAGAACAAAGACTGTTATTCTCATTTCACATCGCCTTGCAAATGTAACAGGAGCGGATAAAATCTATGTTCTTGAACAGGGCGAGATTGTTGAAAAAGGGAATCATAAAACATTGCTTGCTCAGCAGGGGGTATACGCAAAATTGTGGAACGCACAGCAGGAGCTGGAAAATTATGCGAAGGGAGAACATTGCAATGAGACGAAGCGGATTTAATATTATGACTCGGCTGGTTGGTCTGGTAAAGCCTTTAACTGGTTATATGATTCTGGCTGTTGGGATGGGGGTGATTGGACATCTGTGTGCTTCCTTCATTACAATCTTTGGAGGCTATGCAATCCTCCGTGTTCTGCGTCCAGAAGGGACACCAGATTTAAAAGTTCTTTTTGCGGCAGTGTTGATTTTTGCTCTGATTCGTGGATTTTTGCGTTATGCGGAACAGGCGTGTAACCATTTTATTGCATTTAAACTGCTTGCGCTGATTCGGGATAAGATATTTGGCGCTCTGCGCCGTTTATGTCCTGCAAAATTGGAAGGGAAAGATAAAGGAAACCTGATTTCGGTAATCACCTCGGATATTGAATTATTGGAAGTGTTTTATGCACATACCATTTCTCCGGTCTGCATTGCTTTTCTCTTCAGTGGTTTTATGGTTGCTTTTATAGGCAGCTATCATGTGGCGCTTGGGCTGCTGGCTTTTACTGCTTACATGGTGGTCGGGGTAGTGATTCCCCTGGTCACTTCCAAACTTGCCGGTGATACGGGCGCTCGCTTTCGGGAAAAATCAGGTAATCTCTCCGGTTTTGTGCTGGACAGTCTTCGTGGGCTGTCGGAAACCATCCAGTATGGACAGGGAAAGAGACGGATGGAAGCGATGAATCGCCAGACAGATCAGCTTTCCCGGGATGAAGAACGTATGAAACGTATTGGGGGACGAAATATTGCCATAACCAATACGGTGATTTTGGTGTTTGACCTTACGATGTTGTTTTTATCCGCATATCTTGTGGGATTTGAGGGGTGTCTGATCGTAACGCTGACTTTGATGAGTTCTTTTGGACCGGTGGTTGCGCTGGCTTCTCTGGGAGCGACTTTGCAGAATACCTTTGCCGCTGGAAATCGTGTTTTAGATATTTTGGATGAAAGTCCGGTTGTGGAAGAAATTACAGGAAAAGAAGAAATGGTTTTCCGTGGAGCTTCGGCAGAAAATGTCACGTTCGCTTATGGAGAAGAAATGATTTTACAAGATTTTTCCGTGACGATTCCCGAAAATAAAATTGTCGGCATTAATGGACGCTCCGGTTCTGGGAAGTCTACGCTGCTCAAATTATTTATGCGATTCTGGCAGGTACAACAGGGAGAAGTGAAAGTCTCCGACAGAAAAGTTGACGAAATCAACACTTCAAATCTGCGAGAGATGGAAAGCTTTGTGACCCAGGAAACCCATTTATTCCATGACTCGATCAGAAATAATCTTCGTATTGCAAAATTAGACGCAACGGATGAGGAAATGATAGAGGCCTGCAAAAAGGCTTCTGTACATGAGTTTATTATGGGACTGCCAAAGGGCTACGATACAGAAATCGGCGAATTGGGTGATACGCTTTCCGGTGGTGAGCGGCAACGTTTGGGTCTGGCAAGGGCATTTCTTCATGATGCGCCGTTTATGCTTTTGGATGAACCCACCTCCAATCTGGATAGCCTGAACGAGGCGGTTATTTTAAAAGCTCTTTCGCAAGAGTGCTCGGATAAATCAGTGATACTGGTATCTCATAGAAGATCTACCATGGGGATCGCCGATACTGTGTATTCGGTGGAACATGGGAGAATGAGCTGACAGATGGAAAAACAAAGAAATGAGACGGAGGTTTGCAGATGAAAAAAATATTGTATATTCTTTTTGGATGTATAAGTGCAGGACTGGGAGCGGTAGGCGCCGTATTCCCCGTATTGCCTACAGTTCCTTTTTTATTGCTTGCTGCTTTTTGCTTTGCAAGATCTTCAAACAGGCTGGACAGTTGGTTTAAGAATACGAAATTATACAAAGACAACCTTGCGGATTTTGCAGCAGGGAAAGGAATGACAAAGAAAACAAAATGTCGGATTATGCTTACAGTGACTTTACTGATGAGTGTTGGGTTTCTTTTGATGGGGATTAAGGGGATTGTTACAGGCTGTATAGTATTGGGAGTCGTGTGGATTTTTCATCTTTTTTATTTCATCTTTGGTGTCAGGACAATTTCTGCAATGGAGGGTGAGGATAGATGAAGAGAACACAGAATATTTTATTACTGTTGACTTTTATCGCTGCCATGCTGGAGCCAGTTACCGGTATTGTGATTCATAAGTTGTCGGCTGCGTCATTTCTTCTGATGAGTATGATTCATATCATTATTTATCGAAAGGAAATGAAAGTGAAACGCTGGATACTATTTGCGTTGATTTTGATTTGTTTTTTCAGTGGATTGTTTGGGATGATCTTCGATTATTTTCCGGCGATTCTGGTGATCCATCAGGTAAGTGCAGTTGTCCTGGTATTCTTTCTGGCAATTCATATTTTTGTATTTCATAAAAAGATTTGCAGAAAAAGACGGGTTTCAAAAAAGGGGCTATAGTCAATAGGCAGCCCGCTTTTTTGCAATTCCCTGTACCAATATGGTTATCCCCAGAGTAATCAGTTCTGAAGTAAGAAATGCCAGCCAGATTCCTGTCATACCCCAGATGCGAGACAGAACAACGGCACACAGAACAATGGCGATCACTCCCCGGAGGATGGAGGAAAGAAAGGATAAAACGGCACGGTCTGTAGCTGCAAAATAAGAAATCAGCATAAGGTTGATTCCGGCGATAAAGAAGCCTGAAAAATACAGCTTCATACCCGGCTGCGCGTAAGATACCAGCAAGGCATTTCCTTCACTGTTAAATAACTGAATGAGCGGTTCTGACAATATCCATACCGCAGCAACCACAAAGATTTCTGCCACAAGTGTGAGAAGAAGTCCGGCTTTTAGAAGCTTCTTTGTCTGCTGAGTTTTGCCGCTTCCATACGTTTCACTGATCAGAGGCTGTGTTCCCTGAGAAATTCCATTGAAAATAGAGAGAGCTACGATGGAGATATTTGCGATCACGCCGTAAGCGGCAACACCGATATTTCCTGCCATGGCGAGGATCAGTATATTGAATACGGTAGTTGTCACTGCAGAAGCAATTTCTCCGATAAATGCGGAGACGCCAAGTTTACAGCAGGAAAGCAGATGGCTGGGAGAGGGGAGTCTCCAGCGAAAGCCGATTGTATTTTTCTTGCCCAAATAATGAATACTGCACACGCTCATGGTCACGATAGGGGAGAGTGCAGTTGCCAAAGCGGCGCCAGCCATTCCCATATTCAGAGGGAACATAAAAATATAATCGAAGACTATATTAAAAGCGCTTCCTGAGAGAGAGCCGATCATGGCGATAGTAGTGGCGTTGTCATTTCTGGCAAAAGCAGTAAAAGCATAATTCATCATAAAGAAGGGAGAGCCAATAAGAATAATTCTCAGATATTGGATTCCCAGTTCGGTAATCCTGGCATCTGCTCCCATAAGATGGAGAACCCACTGGGGAGCAAAGATTCCAAGAAGAATAAACGGGATGCTAAGGATCAGATCCCAGGAAAGGGCATGGGTAAAGTAAAAATCCGTATTTTCATCTCCGCTGGCTTTTTTCAGAGCGTATCGGATGGCAGAGCCGATGCCGACCATAGAACCAAAGGCGTACATCAGTCCATATATAGGGATAACCAGATTCAGCATGGTAAGTCCATCTGCTCCGGAATAAAGGGAGATAAAAAAAGTATCTGCGAGAATATAGACGGATACGCCTATCATTCCAGCCACATTTTGCAATACATATTTAAAAAAGAGTTTTTTCATATATAATGTCCTTTCTAAGGAGTATAACCGTTTGTCTCTGACATCATGAAAAATCCCGGCGAAGCATTCCGACAGCCACCACAGAGGCAATTAGCTCTGCGATTGGGAAGGCGATCCAGATACCGGCAGCGCCCATCCAATGAGAAAGAATCCAGCCGACAGGGACGATGATTACCAATTGGCGAAGGAGGGATAGGGTAAGAGACTTTTTGCCCTGCCCCAAAGCTTCAAATACGCCGGAAGCCACGATTCCGACGGTGGAGATCAGGAAACTCAGACCGATGATGCGAAGAGCGGGGATACCGTGCGCCATAAGACTGGCATCAGCATCGAAAAGCTGCAAAATCGGACGGGGAAATACAAGAGCTCCGATAGTTCCGATCAGCATGATCACAGCAACAATGCCCATACTGTAACGGATGGTCTTTTTCACACGTTCCTGTTCCCCTGCGCCATAGTTATAACTGATGATCGGACGCATACCCTGGACAACACCATTGGAAGGCATATTGATGAACGTCTGTAATTTGAAATACAGTCCAAAAACAGCTACATAGACAGACCCCAGTTTTGTCAGAAGCCCGTTAAGAATTCCTGTAAGCAGGGAGGGCATGGTAAGCATCAAACTGGAGGGAATCCCGATACTGTATATTTTAGTGATGATCTGTTTGTCCGGCTTCATGTAGCGAGGGTGAATCGTCACGCCGATATCTGTTCGCAGACATACAAGGATATAGAGAAGAAGCGCACCAATCTGACCGATTACAGTGGCAACGGCGGCGCCGGTAACTCCCATAGCGGGCAGTCCAAACCATCCAAAGATTAGGATAGGGTCTAAGATAATATTGATGATACAGCCGCTTGCCATGAGATACATGGTGGTTTTCATTTTTCCGATTCCCTGAAAAATCTTTTCCAGACACATCTGAAGGAGCTGTCCAAAGGAAACACACATAACAATATAGGTATAATCGCAGGACCATTCCAGGATCTTCGGATCATTTGTGAACATGGAAAGGAACGGTTTTGTAAAAAAGATACCTGCCAGAAGAAACAGGATACAGTGAAAACCTGCCAGAGCTATGCCGAGAGAGGCCGTTTGATCTGCCCGTTTCCGATCACCTGCGCCAAGGCTCATGGAGATTACAGAACCTACGCCGATCCCCATACCTACGCCTACAGACATGATCATATTTTGCAGAGGAAAGGCGAGGGAAACAGCAGTGAGAGCGTCGGTTCCCAGTTTTGCCACCCAGATACTGTCCACGATATTATATAAAGATCCAATGAGCATGGAAAACATAACCGGGACAGACATGGAGATCAACAGTTTAAAAATAGGTTTTTCTTTCATGAAGGTTTGATTTTGTTCCATATAATAATTCCTTTCTGTATTTTTAGAGGAGTAAATGGGATGTCAATAAAAAAACCTTCCCGCCTGTTTTGATGCGGGAAGGCTTGCATGTTGCTGAAAATAATTTTATCATTATCTTCTGTTTTACTCACTAAGAATGGATTATAGCGGATTGAGACGGAAAAGGCAAGAGAAAAATAAATGGAACCTATTGTCAACCATAAATAATATATGGTTGACAATAGGAAGGCTATGTGATATGATCTATTGTATCAAAGCGAGCTTACAGGAGGAAAGATTATGGCAGCAACAGCGGCAGAAAACAGAAGTAAAACGTATGATATGGTCTATATAGGGGTATTCGCGGTAATCATTGCGATCTGTTCCTGGATTTCCATTCCCACTACGGTACCGTTTACCCTTCAGACTTTTGCAGTATTTTTGGCAATCGGAGTGTTGGGAGGCAAAAGGGGAACCTTGGCAGTTTTTATTTATATTTTGCTGGGAGCGATAGGTATTCCTGTTTTTTCGGGATTTAAGGGAGGAATTGGAGCTCTGGCAGGAACTACCGGAGGTTACATCGTAGGATTTTTAGCATCTGCTCTTCTAATGTGGGGCATGGAAAAATGGTTTGGCAGAAAGAAAAACTGGGTACTGGTATTACAGATGATCATGGGATTAGTGGTATGTTATGCCATTGGAACGGTTTGGTTTATGGTGGTATACGGAGGGAGTTCCGGCGCCATCGGCGTAGGAACGGTATTGGGAATGTGTGTGATTCCCTTCATCATCCCGGATCTGATCAAAATTGCGTTTGCTTTTGTGCTGAGTAAACGAGTGGCGTCGATCATCCGAATGTAGGAAATGAGCGATAAAAAATATGAAGTGTAGAAAAATCCACTGGAGACAATAGAAAAATCTATTGCAACAGTGGATTTTTTTACGGTATCATAGAAAGTAATAATGGAGAAAGCGAGTATTCTATGAAAAAAAATTTTTTGCATTCAAAATCAATTTTCTGGCAGCTGGTTGTATTTGCTTTGCTGATCAGTCTGATTCCTATTTTGATTATCAGTACGTTTCTGTTTCAAAAACTGGAAAGCATGGTAATCGAGGAAATGAGGGATTATCACGGTCAGATTTCCTCCCAGTATACAAAAAATATAGAGGAAAAACTGGAACAGTATCAGGACAGTCTTCAGTACATATCGAATAATACGATGATCATGAATACCTTGATGGAGAAGGAGGGGAACCCTTATCTGAGAGGGGAGGTCATCAGCGAGGAAGTTGCAAAATCATTGCTTTTAGAAGAACAGAGTGAGATTTATAATTGTATGATATATTCCATGGTAGAGGACATTCCTGTTTATGGAACCAGTGTGACTATGATCGACGAGGGAGTGCGGGAATCCTGGTATGGGGAGGAACGGATGCAGGACAATCAGTGGTTTGCCTATAAAGTAAAGGACAAAAACAGATCGGTGCTTTCTCTGGTAAAAGATATTGAGCAGGTGGATCTGAATTCTTTTGCCAAAGATACTATAGGTAAGGTAAAACTGGATATCAGCATAAATCGCCTTTTTGCCCCGGCTGTCATGGAGGGGGAAGAAGGGGCCAGTTATGATGTGATTGTTTTTGATGAAAATAAAAAAGTTTTTTATACTACAGACAGAAAAAATACGAAAATTTTAAATGAATATCTGAAAAAACAGGAACAGGAAAAGATCCAGCCGGAAGAAATTGAAACGTATGTGGTGGAAGAGACAGATCTGGACATGTATGGACTGAGGATCTTACTGCTTTTTGATAATAAGGAACTGATCGAGAGGCAGGCAGAGGTTCAACGCTTAGTATTTCCTATTTTAATTATTATGATCCTGCTGGTAGTGGGATGCGCTTATTTTTACAGCAGAGATTTTTCTGCCCGTGTGGCGTGTCTTGTTCAAAAATTCAAACGGGCGGAGACGGGTGATATGACGATTCAGAATCCTATTGAAGGAAATGATGAGATTTCTGTACTGGATCGGCAGTTTAGTCATATGCTGATGAAACTGGATCAGTTGATTAAAACGAATTATATTCAGCAGTTGGAAAATAAGGAAGCTCAGCTTCGGAACTTGCAGCTGCAGATCAATCCGCATTTTTTATATAACACCTTGGAAACCATCAGTTCTATTGCGGCAGTGAAGCAGGCTTTTGTGGTCTGCGATATGTGTCAGAAGCTGGGTGCGATTTTCCGATACAGTCTCGGAAAGGATTACGGGGAAGTGGTAACGCTGGAGCAGGAACTGGAGCATATGCAAAATTATATTTTTATTCAGAAAATCCGTTACGGCAGTCGTCTGGAGGTGTTTTATAACGTGGAAGTAGACGCCAGCCAGTTTCGGATTCCTCGGTTTATTCTTCAGCCCATTGTGGAAAATGCGATTTTGCATGGCTTGGGAGAACTGACGGGAACAGGAACGCTGGAAATTTCCGTGTATGAACAGGATGGAAAATTACTGATCAAGATTGCTGATGACGGTGTGGGAATGGACGGAGAAAAGGTTGCGGAGCTGAATGAATATATTAATGCAGCGAAAGATCAGAAAGACAGTAAGAAGAGTATTGGAATCAGAAATGTAAATCAGAGAATCAAACTTTCCTGTGGGGAAGAATACGGTGTGACGATCACCAGTTATCCGTATCAGGGCAGTTGTTTTTCTCTGTGGCTGCCGATCATCAAAGGAGGAACAAAGGATGAGACATAATTTATTGATCGTAGATGATGAGGAATTAATCCGTCAGGGTTTGAAAGCAAGGCTGGAATATCTGGGGATTGATGTGGACAAGATTTTTGAGGCATCCAATGGAAATGAAGCGATAGAAGTGGTAAAAAATCATACGGTGGATATTGTAGTTACGGATATTCGCATGCCGGATATGGATGGACTGACACTGATTCGGGAGGTTCAGAAAATAGAAAAAAATATCCAGTTTGTAGTACTCAGCGGGTATGCAGAGTTTACTTATGCGGAACAGGCGATCCGTCTGGGGGTAAAATCGTATCTTCTAAAGCCGGTGTCTAATGAAGAACTGAAAAATACATTTCAGAAGTTATATGCCGATATGGAACGGTTGGTGCAGATTCAAAATGCAGTGCGGATGAAACGGCAGTTGGATCGGGAAAAACAGGAATATGTGCTGGAAAAGGAGATCAATACTTTTTTATCTACAACAGAAGAGCGAATCATGAGCGTGGATCTTTTGTGTCAGCTTTCCGGAATCCCTACGGAGAAGGGCGATCAGGGCAGAAGAAAGATGTATTTTTGTATGATACGGGTCAATAAGGAGAGTTATGAAAATAAACGTTTCCGGCAGGTGGATCATGAACTGATCCGATTTTCCATTAAAAATGTCTTTTATGAACTGGAAACCTCCTGTAAAAAGTTTATTGTGAACAGTCTTTCGGATTATAATCATCTTTATGCTCTGTTTTTTGGAGAGGACGAGAAGGTTATGCGGGAAGAGATCGAGCGCCTCTTCCTGAAAATGCGTTCCGTGTTGGAAGTGAAGATGGATATTTACTTAACCTTTGGGGTGAGTAAGGCGACGGAACAGATGCGGGGAAAGGCAGTGTCGGAAGCAAAAGACGCGCTGAAACAGCGGATCATCTATGGAAATTCCAATATTTATTTTCATGAGGACATTGTAATCTGGAATGAACAGGAATTTCCCAGAACTCAGATTCATTTGTTGAAGCAGTATCTGGAACGGAGTGAGGCAGATAAGATTCAGGAGCTTCTTCAGGAGATTTTTTCGGAAGAACTGGTACAGCGATACGGAAGTTCGTATTTGCGGATTATGTGGGTGCGAATCCTGAATATGATTTTTCAGTATTTTGATGGAAAGGGAAGCAAGACTATCAGCGCAGAGGAGCTGCTGAGTAATTTCAATCTTCCAGAACATATGCAGTCGTTGGCGGAGATTCGGCAGAAAATATCGGAAATCCTCATGGACCGCATGAAAACGGAAGGGGTATCGGAGGTCAGAGCCAGAAGCAGAATTCAGATGGCAGTGCGTTATATCCATGAGCATTACAGTGAAAATATCACGATACTCGATCTGGCAGAACGTTATGAAATGAGTCCGAATTATTTTTCTTCTATTTTCAAAAGGGAGATTGGGGTATCGGCGGTGAATTATATCACGGATGTGAGGATGAAAGAGGCGCAGAAATTATTGGCGCATTCGGATAATAGTGTGGTGGATATTGCCAAGAAGGTGGGGTATGAGGATGGTCAGTATTTCTTTCGGGTGTTTAAAAAGCACACGGGTATGACTCCCCTTCGCTACAGGGAAGAAAACAGAAGATAGAGGGGAAAGAATCCTTTCATAAAATAGAAAACAGAAGAAAGAAAACACCGTTTTCACAAGATAGTAGAATTCTCTAGTGAAAAACGGTGTTTTTTCTATTTTCGGAACAGAGGTTTTGCTATATAGTGGGGGAATGAAAAAGGAAGGGAGAACATATTATGCAAAAATTTAAAAAAATTACGGATCACAGAGTTACTCTGTTCTTATTTTTCTTATGTTGGTTCGCGTATTTTATGTCGTACATCGGAAGGCTGAATTATTCTTCGGCGATGACTGCGATGATTCAGGAAGAAGTACTGGCAAAGAGCGAAGCGGGATTTATCAGTATGGTGTATTTCTTTGCATACGGAATCGGACAGCTGTGTAATGGCATTCTGGGAGATCGGGTACATCCGGGCAAAATGATTTTTACAGGGCTGGGTGTTGCTGCGCTGGCAAATCTTTTTATGGGCTTTGTGGGAAATTTTGTTCTTATGTCTCTGATCTGGGGAATTAACGGATATGCCCAGGCGATGATCTGGCCGCCGATCATCCGTATTTTTGCAGAGATGCTGGAAGGCGATAAAAAGATAAAATTCTGTATCAACATTGTGTCTTCGCAGGTGGTGGGAACCTTGGGCGCTTATCTGATCGCAGCAGGAGTGATGTGGCTGATCGGCTGGAAAGCAGTTTTTGCAGCGGCGGCTCTCTGTCTGGGAGCAATGGCAGTAGTCTGGAAATGGGGCTTTGGAAGAGTAGAAAAGTTTTCTATGGAGCATGGCTACCTTCCAGAGGAAACAGTAGGAAACGGTGGGAAAGAGCAGAAGGAAAAAGGAAGTATGAAAGGAATCCTTCTGGGTTCCGGTCTGATCGCAGTGATCTTTCCGGTAGTTATCCATGGAATGCTGAAGGACGGAGTGACCACCTGGGTTCCCACTTTCATTACGGAGACGTATTTCACTTCTCCGGCCTTTTCCATTCTGGTTACTACGGTACTTCCTATATTTAACCTGACGGGGGCTTATGCGGCTCAGTATATTTATCGGAAATGTAAAAAATCAGAGTGTAAAGCGGCGATTGTATTTTTCGGTATTGCTACGGTGGCGGTGGCAGGTATCTGGGCAGGAAAATCCTATTCCATGATTCTCACCATCGTTCTATTTGCCCTGATCACAGCCTCTATGATGGCGGTAAATACGTTGTTTGTGAATATGCTGCCTCTGCGGTTTGAACAGCAGAGAAGAGTGTCCACGGTATCGGGATTTTTAAATTCTATGGCATATCTGGGAACAGCGGTATCTACCTTTACTATCGGAGTGATGGTGGAAAAGTTGGGCTGGAACATCACCATTGGAAGCTGGGTGATTTTAACAGCAGCAGCGTGGATCTGCTGCGTGATCTTCCGAAATAAGAAGTTTTAAGAAAAAGAGTTATTGCAGGATACTATAAAAATAGCGCTGCACAAGTAAGCTCAGTCTGCGCTCACTTTGAGCCTGAAGTCTCAAAGATGTGCTCGACCATTCGCTTGTTTGTGCAGCGCTATTTTTAGTAGTGTTCCGTGCTGTAATCTTTGCCAGGGCTCTCAGGTTTGTCCGTAATTATTTGGCAGCTCATAACTGTGAGAATACGGAATGGTTTGGTCTTAGTATTCCAAGCGGATGACCGGGCTTACGCATACCAGGTTTTCGATGATGGGCTCGTTTTTAAAGAGTTTCGGTATGACGATCCGGGCGTCTTTCTGGAATCGGGAGAGAGGAATCTGGTCGTTTACCGTACAGGTGATGGTTTCCTGACTTGTTTTCAGGGTGATCACGTAGTCGGTGTCGGGCAGAGGAGTATAGCCGGGTTTTTCCATATGATTAATGGAGAAGGTGAGCATGCCGTCTTTGGTTTCTGTTTCCAGAAGGGGACCGTTACATACCCAGGTACGTCCGCTGCGAATAGCGGTGTCTAATTCTTTTGCTACATCCTGATTTTTTTCTCCTTCTATATACGTGGAATAATGACCGTGGAGGGAACTGTTGCCGTGAAGGTCCATACCGCAGGTGGCGGCCAGTTTTTCGCCTTGAAGAACCAGTTTTTCCCACAAAAGCAGTCCTTTTTCATTTACTTCATGTAAAGGTTCCAGATTGTTGAAGATTTCAATAAAATCGCAGCAGGAGTAGTCGGTCATATCCATAACGAAACGGCATCCCTGAGCAAAGGGCCAGCCAAAAGAATAAGGGTGAGCGATACCTGCCAGAGCGCCCTTTTCTTTTACGGCTCTGAAAAGTAGTTCCGGTTTATGAAGGTTGATATTTTCCCAGGGAACGTATTCTGTAAGGTTCAGGCAGAGAATATGTCCATAATAAGTGGTGTACTCCATACCGTAGATACCAGAGATAGGAAGATCTTCCTGTTCCAGGATTTCCTTGATTTTTCTGTGACCGGAGATGGTATTGTGATCGGTGAGGGCAAAGGCGTCCACATGATCATTTACCAGAAAATCAATCAATTCCCTGCAGGTAAATACTGCATCAGATTCTGTAGTGTGGTTATGTAATTCCAAACGTTTGTACATGATTTTAACTCCTTTCCTATCTGGCACGCACGGTGAGAGAATATTCGGTGTTATCCAGCAATACGGAAAATGCCAGAATTGTAACTTTCAGTACACCCTCCACAGAAGCCAGAGGAATACATCCTTCCGTTGCTTCTGTGGAAGAAAAATGCATATGGCGGGTGGTGAGCTGACGGTGAATACATCCGATAAACTCATCATTTAAGGTTGCCAGTGTATGAATCTCAGTTTTCATGTCATGATAGATGGCATGTTCCAGTTCTTCCTCTGTCTGGGGAACCAGACCGTATTCCCGGGCACAGTATTCTTTTAACTGAGTCTTCAATTCCGGTGTGACGTCCTCTGGACGGAAATGCTGAGGCTGAAAAGAAAATTCAATATCCAGTTCTTCGTACGTCTGATCCAGACATACCGTGTAGGAGATCTGCCCTACAAAATCTTTGCAGAGTTTACCTTCTGCATGATAGATCGTTTTCATATCGGTCATGATAAAACCTCCCGTGATAATAATGTAAAAGATGATATCTTTCTGTCGATTCGTATGATAGAACAGATGAAGTACTCATGTCAATAAGGGAAGAGGAATCGTAGAAATTTCCAGTGATTTTGAAAGGAAATTACATTTTTCCAGTGAGAGGATTTTGCTATACTGAATCCAGCAACAGATTCCAACCAAGGAGGACATGGAACATGGAAAAAAGAACATTGTATGCAGAAGGAAGTTTTAAAAAGGGAAACCTTCATACCCATTCCACTCGATCGGACGGAAAATACACGCCGGCAGAGATTGCAGAACATTACCGGAGCAAAGGGTATGATTTTCTGGCAATTACGGATCACTGGGTATATGGAACCCATCAGGAATTGAACAGAGATGATTTTCTGATGTTCCCAGGAACAGAACTGGACATTGAACTGCCGGGAAGAAAAGACCATCATCTGGTGGGATTTGGACTCCCGGAAACGAATACAATCCCTGATTACTATACTTTTGAAGAAGAACGCAAGGATATCACCCTCAGCACTGCAGAACGGATCATTGAGTACTTTGGACAGCATGGGAATGTGACCTTGTATGGTCACCCCTACTGGTCTAAGGTGGATTCCGATGAAATCAAATATTTGCAAGGTTTGATTGGAATGGAGATTTACAATCATGGGTCGGAATACTGGGAAAATAACGGTAACTCCGAGACGTATTTTGATCATTTTCTCTTTGTGAGAAACAGAACGTATTGTTTTGCTACGGATGATGCTCATGATCTTACCGAACACAGTCTGGGCGGATTCATTATGGTAAAAACGAAAGAATTTACCCATAAGGGAATCATGCAGGCAATTATCGATGGAAGTTTTTATGCGTCTTCCGGACCTTTGATCTATGACTTTTATGTCAAAGACGGAGTGGCGAAAGTAACTTGTGCTCCCTGCCAGGATATTTATTTTCAGACGCCTCACAGAAAGGGAAGTTTCCACAGTGATTCGGAAGAATTGACAGAGGGAGAATTTCCGTTGAACGGTGATGAAGAGTACGTGCGGGTCACTATCCGGGATGGAAAAGGGAGAAAGGCATGGACGCAGCCCATCTGGCTCTGGCTGTTCTAAAGTTAAATGTCAGAAAAACAAAAGTAAAGAAAATGTTAGAAAATATGGACAAATATACAAAAAACTGTGGATAAATTTCAAAGTGTAGAATTATCCATAGAATATAAAAGTTTTATCCATTGTTAATATCTTAAGAAAAATTTTATAATAGACTCATCAAAGAGAAGGAGGAAACCTTATGCAAACAGCAAGTGTTGGGAAGCAGAAGAAGTATAAGCCGCCCAAACAGCCGCTGGGGAAGAGACTGATCCGTTACTGGCCGTTGTATGTGATGCTGATTCCATGTATCATCTACTACATATTGATCTGCTATGTGCCTATGGCAGGTTCCGTACTGGCTTTCAAGGATTACTCTTTTAAAAAAGGTATCTGGGGAAGCCCATGGGTAGGTCTGGAATATTTTAAGACGTTCTTCGCCAGTTACGATGCGCCAAGGCTGATCAAGAATACACTGACTATTGGTGTAATCAAATGTGTTCTTGAATTCCCGTTCGCGATTATACTTGCGCTTTTGCTGAACGAGATCCGCAACCTGAAATTTAAGAAAGTAACACAGACCATTACCTATCTGCCGCACTTTCTTTCTTCAGTTATCATTGTAACCATGCTGCAGAGAATTCTGGCGCCGAACACCGGTATCCTGAATCAGGCAATCTCGGCAATGGGTGGAGATGGAAGTACATTCTTCCTGATGGAAGAGAATTATTTCTATCAGATTTTGTTCTCGATGGATCTCTGGAGAAATATTGGATGGGATTCCATCATGTATCTGGCTGCGATCAGCAGCGTGGATATGGCGCTGTATGAGGCGGCGGAGATGGACGGCTGTGGAAAGCTGAAAAAAATGTGGCACATTACACTGCCAAGTATCAGAGGAACCATTGGTCTTCTGTTCATTATGGGGATTGGCGGTATTCTGTCATCTGGTGTCGATCAGGTATGGCTTTTGAGAACGCCGGGTAATATGACGGTAGCAGATACGCTGGACGTATACGTGGTTCGTATGGGTATTCAGGGCGGTCAGTTCGGATACGCTACGGCAATCGGTCTTGTCCAAGGTCTGGTAGGACTTGTTCTTGTTTTGGTCTGCAACAAGATCTGTAAGAAGATGACGGAAGTCAGTTTGTGGTAAAACGATAGGAGGTTTTTAATATGAAGAAGAGAACTGTAAAACGTTTATTTGCAGCAACTCTGGCAGGAACGATGGCGGTTTCCATGTTGGCAGGCTGCGGCGGCTCTGATGAGAAAAAAGAGGATAAAGAGACAACGAAGCAGGAAGATACATCCGATAAACCGGATACCTGGATTGCTGATCGTACCATCACAGTACAGGCGTATGTAGATGATATCGGAAATTCACTGCCGAAAGATTTCAATAACACAGCAACGATGAAAAAGATCACTGAGCTGACTGGTATTAAACTGGATGTACGTTATACACCGGGAGACAGCGATGCGAAGGTTCTGGCGTCTCAGCTGGCATCAGGAACCATTCCTGATGTAATTGTCTCTTATTTGGACAACTCCACAAGACCGGAGTTCCCCCTGCTTTTGAAAGCTGCAAAAGATGGAATGTTTGCAGACGTTTCCGAATATATGAAAAACGGAAAAGTTTACTCCAAATATTATGAGGAGGGATATCTTCCTCAGGATACCCATGACAATATTGTATTCCGTGACGATCTGGACGGCGTTTATCTGTGGCAGATGAACATTGATGAGATCGACAGATCTCTGGAATATGTTCCGGAAGACGAATACGTAGGCGGTATGTACATTCAGTCTGCTATCGTAGAAGATCTGGGGATTGATCCGAGAGAAATTAAGACACAGGATCAGTTCTACGATCTGCTGGTGAAGATCAAAGAAGGCGGATACAAGGATGACAACGGAAACGATGTTTATCCGCTGGGACCGAAATATTGGGGCGGATCAGTGGATGCTCTGCAGTATATCACACCGGGATATCGTTGGGGTGTCAGCGATGACTACAACGTAGACGAAGATGGTAAAGTAAAACATGTGGCTGAGACAGATTATGTATACGATCAGATTAATTATGTAAGAAAACTTCTTCAGGAAGATCTGATGAATCCTGAGTTTTTCACTATGGATTCCACTCGTGCACAGGAAGTTTCTCAGAATCACAACTCCGCGATCATCGCAGACGTTCATAACTATGAAGAAATTATTTATGGAAGCGAAGATTGGGTACCGTTAGGACCGTTGAATGATATTCAGGGAGACAACAAGGAAGTTGTTAATGGAAAATCCAAACGTGGATGTATGGCAATCTCTGCAGAAGCAGAAAATCCGGAAGAAATCTTTGCATTCTTTGACTGGCTGTCTACACCGGAAGGACAGACCATCGCACAGTATGGCGCTGAAGGTGTTTCCTACGATATGGTGGACGGAAAACCGGTTCTGAAAGACGAAGTTCTGGAAAAATTAAATGCTGGCGATACCGATTATCTGATCAATGAGATTGGCGCTGGTTTCGGCGGAACTGGAAACTACTTCTTTGAGTTTGTTTTGACAAATAAGAACAATATCGACAACTTTGGAGAGAGTCGTCCGGGAGCAGCTGCCGGTGGATCTACCTTTGCAAGAAGTGTGGAAATCGCAAAAGATTATCCGGTAGAGAAGAAACTGGTTCCTGGTCTGGATGCAACAGCATATATGTCTATGGAAGAACTGAGTGATGTGAAGATGCAGATGGATCTTCTGAATTGGGATGAGACTTTCGTTCAGGCATGCTTTGCAAAAACGGATGATGAAGTAAAGAGTATTATCGACTCTTTCCGCGCACAGCTGAAAGCAGCTGGAATCGAGCGTTTCGAAGAATATGTAGAAAAAGTTTATGCTGAAAATCCAGAATCTGTAACATTCTACAAATAAGATACCTGTTCCTGCCCGTTTTCGGGCGGGCAGGGAAAAGAAAGGATTGGGTGCGAAATGCATACGAACAAGATTAAAACCAACCCAATAGATCGGGGCGTACAGGTATTGATTTATATTATTGTTATTGCGTTATGTCTGGTAATTCTTCTGCCATGTATCAACGTTGTGGCGCTGGCATTTAATGACGGCGCAGATGCGGCAAGAGGCGGAATTTGGTTTTGGCCAAGAGAATTTACCTTAGATAACTTTAAAGAAGTATTTAAGGACGGAAGTATTACTACTGCGTATGGAATTACTATCGCAAGAACGGTAATCGGTACGTTCTTAAGTTTGATGGTAACAACACTGGCAGGATATGCGCTGAAACAGCAGGATCTTCCGGGAAGAACGATCATTACCATGCTGATTACTTTTACCATGTTGTTTGGCGGAGGTATGATCCCCACTTATATTCAGTATAAGAACCTGCATCTTCTGAACTCTTTCTGGGTATACGTAGTTCCAAGTTTGGTGAGCGTAACGTATCTGCTGATGATCCGAACCTTCTTTGAGGGAATACCGGACAGTTTGGAAGAATCGGCGAAACTGGACGGATGTGGATTCTTTGGAATTTACACAAGAATCATGCTTCCTTTGAGTAAACCGGTAATTGCTGTAGTAGGTTTATACACAGCAGTAAATCACTGGAATGACTGGTTTGCAGGGGCTTTCTATATGAATGATACCAAGCTTTGGCCAGTGCAGACCGTACTTCAGAATATGCTGACAAAAGCGATGAGTGCTCAGCAGGAAGTAACTTCTGTTGCGCAGGCTCTGGCACACAACACAGCATCTGTTACATCAGATTCTTTGAAGATGGCGGCTGTCGTTGTTACCACTGTACCGATTCTTTGCGTATATCCTTTTGTTCAGAAATACTTTGCAAAAGGTGCCATGATTGGGGCGGTAAAAGGTTAACGTTAAATTTCATAGTATTTTTAGGAAAGATTTTTCGCCTCGTTCAACAGCATATGGCTATCTATGAACGGGGAGGGAAATCTTTCTTTTCGTATTTTGGCAAAAGGAGACAGGAAAATGGAAAAAAAGAAATGGGATGTCTATGTATATGGAGATGTGAATATTGACATCGTGATTCCCGGTGTGGAAAAATTTCCTGAGCCGGGACAGGAAGATGAAGTTCCGGTAATGGAAACTTTCGTGGGAGGAGGCGCCGCATTATTTACTCTTGGCTTAGGAAAGCTGGGTCTGCATCCGGTCTTTCAGGGGGAAGTGGGAGATGACTGTTATGGAGAGCTGATCCGAAAGAAATTCCGGGAGAGCCATGTGGATGATTCTCTGCTTACAACCAGTACGGTGCAAAAGACCGGAATTTCTCTCAGCTTTACTAATGAGAGAGACAGATCTTTTCTCACTTACCGGGGAACGAATGAAAAAATTTGCATTGAGGCAGTAGATGTGGAGCAGGTAAAACACGCTTCTCATATTCACGTGACAGGATATGCCGGTTCCGTGAATCATGATTCCTACAGCCGGTTTTTAAAGAGAGTGAAAGAGGAGACAGACGCTACGGTGTCCTTTGACGTGGGTTGGGATTCCACTGGAGAATGGAAACCGGAGATTTACGAACTCTTCCCCTATATCGACGTACTCTTTATGAACGAAACAGAATCCGTACATTACAGCCGCAAAGAGACAGCGCTGGAAGCTGCCCGGGATTTTGCAAAGTACTGTGGTCTGGTGGTAATCAAGCTGGGAAAACAGGGTTCCATGGCGGTAAAGAATGGAGAACTTTTTGAAGCATCTTCTTATAAAGTGGATGCAGTGGATACCACAGGAGCAGGGGATTCCTTTAATGCAGGATTCATCTATGGTTTTCTGAGAGGAAAATCTATGACAGACTGCTTAAAATGTGGAAATGGATGCGGGGCGTTGTCTGTAACGGCGCTGGGGGGAAATACAGGATTTCCTCTGGAACAGGAACTTGCAGATTTTATCTTAAAAAGAGATGGAAAAAATTAAGAGGAGGATACGATTATGAAAATTGCGGTAATTGGCGGAGCAGGAGTAAGAACAGTGATCTTTATCAATGGTCTGCTGGAGCGTTATAAAAAGCTGAATATTGACGAGGTAGTTCTCTATGACATTCAGGAAGAAAAACAGCGGATCATTGAGAAACTTTGTAAACATGTGGTGGAGAGAAAGAACGAAGAACTGAAAGTCTGGGCAGTATCTGATCCGGTGGAAGCGATTACAGGCGCCGATTATATTGTTACTACCCTTCGTGTGGGCGGAGACCATTCCCGTGTGGTGGACGAGACCATCGCTTTAGATTTGGGTGTGATCGGACAGGAAACTACTGGTGTCGGTGGATTTTCTATGGCAGTCCGTACGATCCCTGTTTTGATGGAATACTGTGAATTAATCAAAAAACATGCGCCGAATGCATGGATTTTCAACTTTACTAATCCTTCCGGTCTGGTGACACAGGCATTAAGAAGCGCTGGTTATGACAGAATCATCGGTATCTGTGACGCGCCAAGCAGCACAAAATTCCGTATGGCAAGAGACCTTGGAGTGACAGAGGATGAGCTTTATGTGGAATTTTTCGGTTTGAATCATCTTTCCTGGATCCGAAGCGTGAAAAAGAAAGGGGAAGAGATTCTGCCGCAGCTTCTGGCGGATGATGAATTTTTACAGGGTGTGCAGGAGTTTTCCATGTTTGACCCGGATCTTCTCCGTTCTATCGGATTTTTGCCGAACGAATATCTGTACTATTATTACCACCGGGAAAAAGCTCTGGAAAATATTAAAAAATCCGGCGCTACCAGAGGAAAAACTATTGAATCTGTCAATGTGAAAATGATGGAAGAGCTGAACGCTATGGATATGGATGCAGATCCAGAAGGCGCTCTGCAGATTTTCCTGTATTATATGCAGATTCGTGAAAATTCTTACATGAGTATCGAATCCGGTCTTGCAAAACGTCCGCTGCTGGAAAAAGGACAGCTGGAAGTTCCTGACGGTATGGGATATGCAGGCGTTATGTTGGATTGTATCGAAGGTATGCAGAGTGACGAAGGAAAATATCTGGTGCTTTCCGTAGAAAACCATGGAAGTATTCCGGGACTGGAAGACGAGGATGTGATCGAGACTACCTGTCACGTTTCTAAAGACGGCATTCATCCGGTAAAAGTGGAAGAAGTTCCAGAACACTGCTATCTGCTGATGCGTATGATTAAAATGTACGAAAAACTTACAGTGGAAGCGATTAAGACACATTCCAAAGAGACAGCAGTAAAAGCTCTGATGCTTCATCCGCTGATCAATTCTTATTCTCTGGCGAAGGAATTGGTGGCAAAATATGATGAAGTTTACGGGGGAATCTTTAACTAGGCGGGGCGAAATTATGAAAATAAGGATCAGTAAAGAAGTTCTTCCCAGTTTGCCGCTGGTGGAAGTTTCTTCTAAAGAAAAGATTGGCGTTTTTTTCCGAAAATTGGGGAAAAAGCGGGGAGAAAGCTGTCAGATCCGGCTGGTTTCAGAGAAAACAGAAGATAGTAAACACTTATTAGAGAGCGCAGTTTGCGCTCTCTATGACGGTGCCTATCAGTTTCGAAAGGAAACACTGAAAAAGTTGGATAGGAATAGCATTTATGAAATGCGGGATCTGCTGACGGACTTTGGCGAGACAGAATATACGTTTATTACAGAGCAGATCAGTGAAGAAGAAGGTATGGAACAGATTCAGCGAGGAATCTGTCTGGGAAAAGTAAAAGGTTATGCAAGAATGCTGGGAGATCTGCCGAATAATTATCTTCATACGGAAGAAATGGTAACGTATGCCGAAAAAGTGGCGAAAGACTGTAAAATGACCTGCCGTGTGCTGGGAGACCGGGAACTGAAGGAGATGGGAGCAGGAGGAATTCTTGCAGTGAATCAGGGCAGCCGGCGAGAAGCGGCTATGGTGGTTTTGGAGTATGAAGGAGCCTGCGGGGAAGAGAAGATTGGGCTTGTAGGCAAAGGATTGATGTTTGATGCCGGGGGGTACCATCTGAAATCCATCGATGGAATGAACGGAATGAAATACGATATGTGCGGCGCCGCAGGAATTTTGGAAACTATGGAATTTCTTGCAAAAAATCAGGTAAAGAAGAATTTGATTGCCGTACTGATGTTGGCGGAGAATGTGATCAGCCCGGATGCCGTGAAGATGGGGGATGTGATCACCATGCTTTCCGGCAATACCGTGGAGATTTACAATACGGATGCGGAAGGTCGTCTTGTCCTGGCAGATGGACTTACCTTTGTGCAGCGGGCAGGGGCAGATAAAGTAGTGGATCTTGCCACCCTCACTTATGGAGCCCAGTCTGCGTTGGGGGATGCTACGATCGCCTTATTTGTAAATCAGGATGTGGTAGAAGAAGAGTGGAAAAAGGCAGCAAAGCTTACAGAAGAGAGATTTTGGAGACTGCCTGTGGATGAATCTTATCATCAGATGCTCGCCTGGTCTCAATGTGCGGATTTTGCCAATTATGCGCCGGGGAGAGGGGCGGCGGCAAGTACAGCGGCCAGCTTTTTGGAGAATTTTATAGAGGAAGGTACCCAGTGGGTACATCTGGATATGGTGGGACCGTCTGTGAATCGTTCCGAAAGCGACGAGCTTACGCAAGGTGCTACAGGAGCCGGAATTTCCACAATCATACATTACGTAGAAGCATAAGACAAGGAGGAGAGGCATGAATTTTACATTTGATGGTAATATATCCCGGGAAGTACTGGAAAATTATCTTTCCCGTTCCGTAACAGCAGCGGGATTGTTTGAGAGTGAGACTCTGGAAGATGATCTGCGGGCGATCAAAGAAATGGGTGCAAAATTTCTTGGTCGGGCTTCGGGCATCTGGTACATGGTGATGGATGACGAAGAACATTTCCGTCTTTCCAGAGAACTGGCGGAAAAGGTGCATGAGGCAGATCCGGAGATCATTCTACAGTCCTGTGTCTTTGAGTGGATCACCCAGAAAATCGAAGAGGTGAAAATTCCTGCTTACGTGTTTGAAGCATTTGGAATGGAGCCGGAGGACAGGACGTTCCGTCTGGCAGATACCTTATTTATCGATGAATCTTCCGGTTATATCGAAAAAAGAGATGATCCTCGGAAAAATGGCGGAATTCCTGATCTGTCCCGTCAGGAAGCGAGAATGTGGTTCTACTATCGGGCGACCCGCTATATTGACTGCGGTTATGAAGCGCTGCATATGGGACAGGTACATATTTACACTGCCAACGACAAGGGAATGGCAAAAACAGCAGAGTTGTTCCAGATGATCCGGGATTATGCAAGCGTTCATGCAAGAAGACATAAAGTTTTGATGGATGCCCATACCCATGGTGTGAATATCAGAGGAAAATTATTATTTGATTACCATGCAATGCCGTTTACCAGAATGCCTCTTGTGGAAGTACCGGGAGAAGAACTGGTTCTTGTACGGGAAGGCTACAGCGAGGGCGGAGAAAATCCAAACGGCTGGTCAGCAGACGCAATGCCGTATCTGATGGAATACGATAACTGGGGCGGTCTTGTAGTAGGAGATCGGGAAACTTGTCCGCGGGAAGAATTGGCATGGAAAGACTGGTGGGGATTTGACCAGATTGCCTGGTTTGCTAATCAGCCGGAAGAGAGCAGAAACCATTTTCTGGAATACACCTACAAATGGACAGAGATCAACAATCCCAATGCATATTTTGAATTACCGTTCCGCAGAATGTTGGGTGACGGGGCAGTTACGGTAACAAGAGCTGATAACGGAGAAAAAGACCGCCAGGCGTTTTACCAGATGAATACCCGGAGCGCCGCATGCCCGATGGGATTTGGTCAGGAAGAACTGGCAAAAAAACTGTGGGAGAGAGGTCATGAACTGCGGGAGAAAGCTGCCAATCCGGAAATGCTGATCCGATATGGAGCAGAAGCTGTCTATGACGAAGAAACTGGTTTGAAGCTGCCGGAAAAAGTAGTTGTGTATGGAAGTTTCCAGTCTCATGTAGGAGCTATCAAAAATGATTCCAACAGCGAAACCACAAGAATGTATTATATCGGGGATAATACCTATACTTTGTCTGTGGTAATGCCGTTTGCGGGAACGTATGATTTTTCCGTTGCTACTTATGGAACGCTTTCTGCAACGTATCAGTTGGACGGCTATCCGAGAAGCGGTTCCAGCAATAAGGCGCATTTTACCACGGAAAAGGATAATATGGTGGTGCGTTTCCGGTACCAGTTTATCTCTAATAAGGTGACCGTGGAGATATTTGAATAAAAAAGGGAAAATCAGTTGACGAACTGGAAGAGCTGTATTATGATTCTGTTAAATGCAGAGAATTAAAGTGAAACAGGATAGCGTAAGCAGAGAGATCTGCGGGGAAAACGAGTCGTTTTCCTGAAAGAGTAGGAGAGATAACCGGCTTTGCCGGCCGGAATTACGCCAAGGTACGACTGCACACTAGGGTGTGCTTACAGCCTTCGGCTTTGTACCTTTCTGTAATTCCCTATCACGATTTAGTATCCTGTCAAGAGTCGGGAGTGTTACCCGGTTTCGTAGAAAGGAGGAAGACCCATGGATGAGAGAACGAACATTTGGAAGTATTGTTCCAGAGAGCAGAGCATGGAATTCCTTCTTTCTTTGCGTCTTACCGAAGATTTTCGGGGAGCGCAGGACCACAGACTGGCGCAACTTTATGAGATTTCCAATCATCCTCAGCGGCATTATAGGAAGGCGGTCATTCCTAAAAAAACGGGAGGAAACCGGGTGCTGTGGATTCCAGATACAGAGCTTGCCATCATCCAGCGCAGGATTTTAAGGAATGTTCTGGAAGAACGACCCGTTTCTTCTTATGCGGCGGCATATCGCAGGGGACAGGGATTGAAAGACCATGCAGAATGTCATCGGAATCAGAAGTTGCTCGTGAAGGTGGATATTCACGATTTTTTTGGCTCCATCAGTTGGATGCAGGTGTATCAAAAAGCATTTCCCTGGTATCTGTTTCCGCCTTCGGTACGGAATCTGTTGACGAATCTTTGCTGCTTTCGGGAAGCGCTTCCTCAGGGAGCGCCTACATCTCCTGCTATTTCCAATCTGGTAATGGCTTCCTTTGATGAAAGCATGGGAGGCTGGTGTGAAGAGCGGCAGATTTCTTATACCCGATATTGTGACGATATGACTTTTTCCGGGGAGTTTGATCCCGGGATGGTGATACGAAAAGTATCTGCTTATCTGGAGCAGATGGGAATGGTTTTGAACCGAAAAAAGACCAGAGTATATACAAGGGGGAGCAGGCAGGAAGTTACCGGGCTCACAGTCAATGAAAGGGTTCAGGTTCCAAGATTCTACAGAAAGAAACTGCGGCAGGAATGGTATTACTGTAAAAAGTACGGAGTAAAGGAGCATATCAAGGCACTTTCCCTTGAAGCAGAGCCGGCGGCTTATCTTGCCGGACTTATGGGAAAAGTACAATATGTTTTGCAGATTGATCCGGAAAATAGAGAATTTCTCCAGTACAGAAAAGAAATACAGGAAGAAATAACGAAAAATTATGAAAATTAATTGACAAAATTGTTTCATTGTGCTAGATTACAGATAGAACTTAAGTGGATCTGAGTACTGACGGAAGATAATGTGGAAGACCACAGGGGAATCAGATCTGTAAGAAGCCGACCGTCTGGGCAACATTTGTTATTTACAAATGCTGTCCTTTTTTGTTCAAAAGAAGATTTCTTGAGGAAAAAGCTTTTGTTCAAAAAAAGACTTCATAACAGGAGTTCAAACAGAATATTTTTTATCTAAGGAGGAAGATAAGGATGTTTAAAGACGAGTTTCAGGCAGTGTGCAATGGAGGCGCAGCAAAAAGTAACTTATTGAAGAAGAATCCGCTGGGATATTTTGTATCTGCGATGGTGGCAGGTATGTTTATTTCCTTCGGAAGCTTTATCGCATTTACGTTGGGACAGCTGATCTCATCGGGAGAGTCTGCATCCTGGACGAAGCTTGCTCAGGGCGGAGCTTTCGCGGCGGCTTTGAGTCTGGTGGTCATGGCAGGAGCGGAATTGTTCACAGGGAATAATCTGGTGATGACAGCAGCTTCTCTGCGGAAAACCGTGACCTGGGCAGATACGGCGAAACTTTGGGTTGTATGCTGGATTGGCAATCTGGTAGGTTCCCTTCTTTGCGTAGGAGCTTTCCAGCTTACAGGCATTCCTACAGCTTCTGACGGCGCAGTGGCAGATTATTTTATTAAGATTTCTACAGGAAAGGTAACACTGGGATCGGTGGAGCTAATCACCAGAGCAATCTTATGTAATATTCTGGTATGTCTGGCAGTGTGGTGCGGCACGAAGCTGAAAAGTGAATCTGGAAAACTGATCATGATTTTCTGGTGTATTCTTGTATTTATGGTTTGCGGATTTGAGCACAGCATCGCCAATATGAGTATTCTTGGCGTAGGTCTGGTAAATGGCGGAATTACTGTTGGACAGTATTGCTACAGCGTCTTGTTGGCTACCGTAGGAAATATGATCGGCGGCGCTATTTTTGTGGCATTGCCGTACCATTTGATCTCCAAAGAGAAATAAAAACTGGACTGGTAAAAAATACTCAAACTGGATATTTATATAAAACCAGATGAATGATATGATAGCTCACATAGAAATGGAAAGAGGAGGAAATCATTATGAAGTCAAAAGATACCATAATGAAATGGGCGCAGACCGCTCTCCTGGCAGCCTTGTGCTATGTGAGCTTTACTTTTTTACAGATCAAGATTCCCGTACCGGGAGGCGACGCCACATCACTGCATATTGGAAATGCGTTCTGTGTGCTGGCAGCTCTGCTTTTGGGCGGCGGATACGGAGGTCTGGCGGGAGCAGTGGGAATGACTATTGCAGATCTGATGGATCCGGTTTATATTGTGGGAGCTCCGAAAACGTTCGTTTTGAAGTTGTGTATTGGGCTGATCACCGGTCTGGTAGCTCATAGAATAGCAAGAATCAACGAGAGTCATGATAAGAAATATATTTTGAAGTGGAGTACGCTGGCGAGCGTGTGCGGTCTGGCATTTAATGTGGTTGCCGATCCGGTGGCAGGATATTTTTATAAGAGATATATACTGGGGCAGCCGCAGGAGATGGCGGATGTACTCATGAAACTCAGTGCGGTGACGACACTGGTGAATGCAGTGGTATCGGTGATTCTGGTGGTGGTACTTTATAACGTACTTCGCCCGGCTCTGATGAAAGCGGGTCTTTTGGTTCCCGGATATAGAAAATAGAAAAAACTTGACAGGAAAAAAATGCCCCCTATAATAGTTTCGAACCGAACATTCGTTGACGAACTATTATAGGGGGATTTTTTATGGATACAAAAGATCACATTGGAGTTGAAGTAAAACGTTTAGATAATGAGATCCATAGTCGAATGGCAGTGTATCGTGTGGAAAAAGGTCAGGGAGAGCTCACGATGATGCAAAGCTGGATTTTGGGATATCTTTATGAACATCCTGAGGATGAAATCTTTCAGAGGGATATCGAGGTGAAGTTTTCTATTGCCCGTTCCACTGCCACTGGGATTTTGCAGCTTATGGAAAAGAATGGGTACATCCGAAGGGTTAGCCTGAAAAGAGATGCCAGACTAAAGAGGATGGAACTGACACCTAAGGGCGTGGAGATGCAGAAAAATACGATGGAAAATATCAGACGGATGGAAAAGAAACTGCGGGAAGGAATTACAGAAGAGGAACTGGAAATTTTCTTTCGGGTAATACGGCGAATGCGGTCTAACGTAGAAATGGATCAAAAGGAAACAGACAGGAGGAGAGACGATGATCAAAATACTGGGAGCTCAGATAAAAGAATTTAAGAAGGATTCCATACGAACTCCTATTTTTATGATTTTGGAGGTTGTGATGGAAATGATAATTCCCCTTCTTATGGCATTGATCATAGACGATGGTGTAGAAAAAGGGGATATCCGCCATATTTGCGTAGTTGGAGCAGCGATGGTTTTGGCAGCTTTTGGCGGACTGTTTGCAGGAATTATGGGTGGAAAGTGTGCGGCAAATGCATCGGCAGGTTTTGCCAGAAATTTGAGAAATGCCATGTATGAAAATATACAGACGTTTTCGTTTTCTAATATTGACAAATTCAGTACGGCAGGACTGATTACCCGATTGACAACGGATGTGAGTAATTTGCAGAATGCGTATCAGATGTTGCTGAGAATGTTTACTCGGGCGCCAGCCAGTCTGATCTGCGCAATGATCATGGCTTTCAGCATCAATGCGAAATTATCTTCTATTTATCTGGCGGCCGTTATTTTACTGGGAAGCTGCCTGATCCTGATCATGAGCAGAACAACGAAGTATTTTCAGCAGGTTTTTAAAAAATATGATGACCTGAATGCCAGCGTGCAGGAGAATATTTCCGGAATACGTGTGGTGAAGGCGTATGTGCGGGAAGAACATGAAAATGGAAAATTTTCCAAAGCCAGTCATAACGTATACCAGATGTTTGTAAAAGCAGAGAAAATTCTTACTTTTAATGCGCCGCTCATGCAGTTTACCGTGTATGGATGTATTTTGGGTATCAGTTGGCTGGGAGCTAAGATGATAGTGGCGGATAGTCTGACGACAGGGGAACTTATGAGTCTCTTAACGTACTGTATGAATATTCTCATGAGCCTTATGATGTTGTCTATGATCTTTGTCATGGTAACGATGAGTATGGCAAGCGCCCGGCGAATTGCAGAGGTGTTAGAAGAAAAAGCGGATCTGACAAATCCGGAAGATGCTGTGAGGGAAGTGAAAGACGGAGAGATTATCTTTGATCATGTAACATTCAGCTATAAAAAGGATAGTAAGGAACCAGTTTTAAAAGATATTAATCTGGTAATTCATCCGGGAGAAACCATCGGAATTATTGGCGGAACAGGAAGCGCCAAGTCCAGCCTTGTGAATCTGATCAGCCGATTGTATGATGTGACAGCAGGCAGCGTGCAGGTAGGAGGTGTGGATGTTCGGAAATATGATATGGAAGTTTTGCGGGATCAGGTATCCGTGGTACTTCAGAAAAATGTACTTTTTTCCGGGACAATCCTGGAGAATCTTCGATGGGGAGATAAAAATGCCGGAAAGGAAGAGTGTATTCGGGTATGTAAACTGGCATGCGCAGATGAATTTATTGAAAAGCTGCCCGATGGCTATGAAACTTACATTGAGCAGGGGGGAAGTAATGTCTCAGGCGGACAAAAACAGAGACTTTGTATTGCCCGGGCGCTGCTGAAAAAACCGAAGATTTTGATTCTGGACGATTCTACCAGCGCAGTTGATACAGCTACGGATGCGAGAATCCGTCAGGCTTTTGCGCAGGAGATTCCGAACACCACAAAACTCATCATTGCGCAGAGAATTTCCAGTGTACAGAATGCGGACAGAATTTTAGTGATGGATGATGGAAAAATTCAGGGAATTAAATGAAAATCTTTACAATAGTGCCAACAATGCCAATCTTTACGGAAATATGCTGGGACCAGTTAATGCTCAGCTGGGAAATATCAGTTATGTAGTCTGTGCGATCGTAGGTGGTATTTTCGCTATTTATCAGGTGGCGGGATTGACATTGGGAGGACTGGCAAGCTTCCTTACTTTCAATAAAAGCATTAATATGCCGATCAATCAGGTGAGTCAGCAGTTAAACAGCATTGTCATGGCTCTGGCGGGAGCGGAAAGAATCTTTCGTCTTCTGGATGAACAGCCGGAACTGGATGAAGGATATGTAACGCTGGTAAATGCGAAGAAAGAAAATGGAGAATTGGCAGAAACGGACAAGCGTACCGGTTTATGGGCATGGAAGCATTATCATAAAGCAGATCAAACGACAACTTATACAGAGCTGAAAGGCGACGTAGTATTTAATGGAGTGGATTTTGGATATAATGACAGAAAGATGGTTCTGCATGATGTGAAATTGTATGCACAGCCGGGACAGAAAATTGCGTTTGTGGGATCTACAGGAGCAGGAAAAACGACGATTACGAATCTGATCAATCGTTTCTATGATATTCAGGATGGAAAAATCCGGTATGACGGTATCAATATCAATAAGATCAAAAAGGCAGATTTGAGACGTTCCCTGGGAATCGTGCTTCAGGAAACACAGTTGTTTACCGGTACGGTAATGGATAATATCCGGTATGGAAAGCTGGATGCCACTGAGGAAGAAGTGATGGCAGCAGCGCGATTGGCGAATGCAGATGGATTTATTCGGAGACTACCGGAAGGATATCACACCATGTTAAAAAATAATGGGGCAAATCTCAGTCAGGGGCAGAGACAGCTTTTGGCGATTGCCCGGGCAGCAGTGGCAGATCCGCCGGTACTGATCCTGGACGAGGCAACCTCCTCGATTGATACCAGAACGGAAAAGCTGGTGCAGGATGGGATGGATAAATTGATGAAGGGAAGAACGACTTTTGTGATTGCTCATCGACTTTCTACCGTCCGAAACAGCGATTGTATCATGGTTCTGGAAAATGGCAGGATTATCGAGAGGGGAACGCATGATCAGCTGCTGCAGGAGAAGGGGAAATATTATCAGCTTTATACGGGAAATGTGGTGGGTTTAGGATAAATGAACGCATTTACGAAAAGAAGATTCTATGATATGATAATTGCACGTAACGAAATTACGATACGATTAGGAGAGAAGAGAGGAGATTGCGGATGTTATTTGTAGAATATCCAAAATGCACTACTTGTAAAAAAGCAAAAAAGTGGCTGGAGGATCAGAATATTTCTTTTACAGACCGCCATATTGTGGAGGAGAATCCCACGTTAGAAGAATTGAAGGAGTGGGTGGCAAAGAGCGGTCTGCCTATGAAACGGTTTTTTAACACTAGCGGTATGAAATATCGGGAATTGCAGTTAAAGGATAAGCTGCCGCAGATGTCAGAAGAAGAACAGCTGGAACTTCTGGCTTCTGATGGAATGCTTGTGAAACGTCCGGTTCTGGTGGGGGATGATTTTGTACTCACCGGATTTAAGGAAAAAGAATGGCTGGAGAAGCTGGGACTGTAAAAGGAGGCAGGCAATATGACAGAGCGGGAACTTATATCATGTGCTCTTGAGACGGGATTTGACTATACCGCTTTTATGGATGTGAAAGATCTTGTTTTTGAACATGAGCTGCGAAAATATTGTGTAGAGAATCTTTGTGGCAATTATGGAAAAAATCATGCCTGTCCTCCAGACTGCGGAACACCGGAGGAGATGGAGGAGAAAGTGCGGAGATATTCCCGCGCTTTGGTCATGCAGACGGTGCAGCAGGTTTCTGATGTGACGCAGCCGGAAGAGATTCGGAGAGTGCGAAAAAGGCATAATGATCTATCCAGAGAATTTCTTGAGAAGATGAAAGAGATTGGACAGAAAGGCTTGTCTGTTTTGGCAGGACCCTGTACCGTGTGCTTTGTCTGCAGTAAAGCAGAAGGGAAGCTCTGTCGTTTTCCGGAAGAATTGGCTTCCTGCCTGTCTGCTTACTGCATTCGGGCAGATAAGATGGCAGATAGCTGTGGCCTCACTTATTGGTATGGGGAAAACACAGTAGCATTTTTTAGTATTTATTTCATATGAGGTGATCTATGTTAGAACAGGCTGAGAGGATGCTGGAATGGATTCTTCAGAATATTGCCAGTTTTGCGATTTTGCTGTTTGAATTTATCGGTGTGGGGATTATTATCTGGAGCGGCTTGAAAGGAATTATAAAATGGCTTCGTCATTCTGGAGATACGCGGATTTATCTTGCCAAGGGACTTGCTATGGGACTGGAATTTAAGATGGGAAGCGAGATTCTCCGTACCGTTATCGTTCGGGAATGGAAGGAAATTGGAATTGTTGCAGGAATTATTGCTTTGAGGGCTGCGCTGACCTTTTTGATTCACTGGGAAATAAAAGAAGAAGAGAAGGCAAAAGAACTGGAAAAAACAGAATGAGAATCGCCCATAGAATTCGGTGTTTTTATGTCCGATATTCTATGGGCGATTCTTCCATTCCCTGTAATCCTAAGATCAGAGAATTTTACTTTAAGCTTTAAAGACTAAATGTCCTGAATGCTTGTAATTATAACTGAGGGCCAGCGGAAACCAGAGCTTTTCCAGCTTCATTTCCTTCGTATTTTGCAAAGTTCTTGATGAATCTCTGTGCCAGATCTTTTGCTTTTGCATCCCATTCGGAAGCATCAGCGTAAGTATCACGAGGATCAAGAATCTTTGTATCAACACCGTTCAGTTCTGTAGGAACTTCGAAGTTGAAGTAAGGAATTGTTTTTGTAGGTGCGTTGTTGATATCACCATTCAGGATAGCATCGATGATTCCACGAGTATCTTTGATGGAGATACGTTTTCCTGTTCCGTTCCATCCGGTGTTAACCAGGTAAGCTTTTGCTCCGTTAGCCTGCATTTTCTTAACCAGCTCTTCTGCATATTTTGTAGGATGCAGTTCCAGGAATGCCTGACCAAAGCAAGCGGAGAAAGTAGGAGTAGGCTCTGTGATACCACGTTCTGTACCTGCAAGTTTTGCAGTAAATCCAGACAGGAAGTAGTACTCTGTCTGTTCTGGAGTCAGAACGGATACTGGAGGCAGAACTCCGAATGCATCAGCAGACAGGAAGATAACGTTCTTTGCAGCCGGTGCAGCAGATACAGGACGAACGATTTTTTCGATATGATCGATCGGGTAAGAAACACGAGTGTTCTCTGTTACGCTCTTATCATTGAAATCAATCTTTCCTTCTGCATCCAGAGTAACGTTCTCCAGAAGAGCATTACGTTTGATTGCATTGTAGATGTCCGGCTCAGAATCTTTGTCCAGGTTGATAACTTTAGCGTAGCATCCGCCTTCAAAGTTGAATACACCCTGATCATCCCAGCCGTGTTCGTCATCACCGATCAGAAGACGTTTTGGATCTGTGGACAGAGTAGTTTTACCTGTTCCGGACAGACCGAAGAAGATTGCTGTATTCTCACCATTCAGGTCAGTGTTTGCAGAACAGTGCATGGAAGCGATACCTTTCAGCGGCAGGTAGTAGTTCATCATGGAGAACATACCTTTTTTCATTTCTCCGCCGTACCATGTGTTAACGATAACCTGCTCACGGCTTGTGATATTGAACATAACTGCTGTCTCAGAGTTCAGACCCAGTTCTTTGTAGTTTTCTACTTTTGCTTTGGAAGCGTTGTAAACAACGAAATCCGGCTCAAAGTTCTCCAGTTCTGCCTCTGTAGGCTGGATGAACATATTCTTAACGAAATGAGCCTGCCAAGCCACTTCTACGATGAAACGGATAGCCATGCGGGTATCAGCGTTAGCACCGCAAAATGCGTCAACAACAAACAGTCTCTTGTTGGACAGTTCGTTCAGAGCGATCTCTTTTACAGTGTTCCAAGCTTCTAAAGATGCAGGATGGTTGTCGTTTTTATATTCATCAGAAGTCCACCATACAGTATCTTTGGAGTTTTCGTCCATAACGATGAACTTATCTTTAGGAGAACGTCCGGTATAAACACCAGTCATTACATTAACGGCGCCCAGCTCACTTTCCTGTCCCTTTTCGAAACCTTCCAGTTCTGGTTTGGTTTCCTCTGCAAACAGCATCTCATAAGAAGGGTTGTACACAACTTCTGTAGTTCCGGTAATACCGTACTTTGTCAAATCGATTTTTGCCATCTTACATTAACCTCTTTTCTTCCATTATAGTTATACATAAGGCAAATATTATGAACGCCTGCGGCGAAACATAACATTCTTGAAGGTCTATATTGTATGACCTACATATCATATTATACATAAAATGCCAATAAAAGCAATAAAAAAACTCTAAAAATTATCTGGATCTTTTTTTGCAATTACGCAGTACCAATCTGCCTGCTGCGGATCAATTTTATTGAATTGGGCGGGATGGCATCGAATTTGGATATCCGTGTATCCCATTTCTTTTAATTTATTCAATAGAAGGTTCCGTTTTACCGGATAGTAATGTTCCTCAAAATGTTCTTTTTGAAATACTTTGCCATTGCGTTCAAAAGTATAAAGGAGATGAAAGGTCATGGTATCATCAGGATGATAATCCCATACCTGAACCAGATTGACACGCACATCATCCACAAAAACAGGGTCATAGAGATAGAATCGATTGCGCTGGGAAAGGATTTTCTCCCAGTTTCGCATATCATAATACAGATAGCCTCCCTTTTTGATCAGAGAATCCATTTGTTCTAAAACATGAGGGATTTCCTCGTTGGAGACATATGGAAGGGAGTTTCCGGTGCTTCCTACACAGTCAAAGGTTTCGGTAAAATGTTCGGTAAGCTTCCGAAAATCGCACTGGCGCAGTTGAACGGGTAAGCCTTTCTTTTGGGCTTTTTTCTCGCCGCTTGCAAGCATGGCGGGAGTGAGATCCGAACCATAGAGAGAAACGCCCAGTTCTGCAAGCGGAAGAGTCAGACTGCCGGTGCCGTAGCTTACATCCAGAAAAGAATGGATATCTTTTCCTTCCAATAGTTTCTCCCAGTGTTTCTTAACATTTTGATATTTTGCTTCCGTGTCAAAAAGGTTGTAGATTTCCGTGCTATTGTATAGACTTTTCATAAGATTCCGTCTCCTTTTCTTAAGTGGAATTTTCTGCTGTAGTTCTAATTATAAACTTTTCGAACTTTTTTTCAATATGCCCAAGGTTATTTTGGAGATACAATCATTTTATAAAAAGTCTATCGCCGAAGGCGAAGGAGATTTTTCATGGATTTTAACTGGAATTTAACTGTAGAATCCTTTATAATAATCGGTAAAGCTTACTGGGATGGAGGAATATACAAAATGTTACATCGAGAAGATATGCTGGAACTTACCAGAAGAATGAATCTTTCCCGGACGTCCTTTACCAGGATCGCCGGGTGTTACTGTGACAGAGAGGGGAACGTGGAAGGTACTTTCAATACGAATTTTTTGAAACTGTCTCCTCAGGATAAGAAGAAACATCTGGAGCTGGCAAAGGCGGTGCTTTTTTCTAAGACGAATGAGCAGTTGAAAGAGTATACTTTTTCTGCCGGGAATCAAGGACCGGAGTCGATGAGACAGCTTCTGGAAGCTATGCGCCAGTGCGGTTTGAAAAATGATGCGCTTATGGATATTTTTTATGAACAGATTAGTGAGAAATATTCAGCTTTTTCGGAGTATGGGATTTTTGTGTTTCATGATCGCTATGATGTGCCGGCAAAAGGGGCGGATAAAGAAAGGCAGTGGGAATCGGAAGAGGTTTTTGAATATCTCATCTGTGTAATCTGCCCCGTGGATAAGGAGTACGAACCGGGAAAACCGTTGTGTGGTTTTTTATATCCTTCCTTTAAAGACAGAAGCTGCGATCTGGATCATATCGCTGTCTTTCGGGAACGGGAAACGAAAAATTTTTTTGACTTTTAATCTTCTTTTAATTTTTCTCCTATATAGTATGGACTATAGAAAAGAGAACATCATAAATACTAAAAAATAATGATGACAGAAGGGAGATTAAATTTATGAAAAAAAGAATTTTGATATCAGGAATGCTTTTGATGGCTGCGATTATTTTTGGAGGATGTGGTCAGGAGAGCGCGGCGAGAACGCAGCAGGAATCCACCGGACAGACGATGAAAGCGGAGGCGCCTAAGACTCAGAAGCAGGAGACAACGGAAGAGGGAGCAGATGTAACCCATTCAGGAAAAGAAAATACTGCTACAGCTTCTTCTGAGATTACAGAGGAGGAAGCAAAATCCATCGCTTTTCAGGATGCAGGTATAGAGGAGGCGCAGGTAACAGGCGTTCGGGTGCATCAGGAGTATGATGATGGACGGGAAAAGTATGAGGTGGATTTTTATGCGGATAACCGGGAATATGATTATGATATTGACTGCGGTACGGGAGAAATTTTGAGTAAAGATTCTGAGATAGAGAGAGATTTTGGACAGGGAGAGGCTTCTCAGGGAACGCAGGAGGTTTCTGGTACGATCACAAGAGAGGAAGCTCTGAAGATTGTTTTGGAGCGGGTGGAAGGAGCCACCGAGCAGGATGTGCGTATGGAACTGGAAAAGGATGATGGTTACTGGCGGTATGAAGGAGACATTTACTATAATCAGAGAGAATATGAATTTGAGCTAAACGCAGAAACCGGAGAAGTGCTGGAGTGGAGCGAAGAGGGAATAGACGACTGAAAGGTGAGGAAAAATGAGAATTCTTGTGGCGGAAGATGAACGGGATATGAATCGACTGATCAGCAAAAGACTGGCGGCAGAAAATTACAGTGTGGATTCCTGTTATGATGGGGTTCAGGTCATGGAATATCTGGAATGTGCGGAGTATGACGGGATTATTCTGGATATTATGATGCCCCGGATGGATGGAATTCAGGTGTTGAAAAAGATGCGGAGTCAGAATTGCCAGATACCGGTGCTCCTTCTCACTGCCCGGGACAGTATAGAGGACCGGGTCAATGGGCTGGATGCAGGGGCAGACGATTATCTTGTGAAGCCTTTTGCTTTTGAGGAGTTGCTGGCAAGGATCCGGGTTATGCTTCGAAAGCCCGCCTCAGTAAAGTCTAATGTTTATAGAGCGGGAGATCTGGAAGTTCACGTGGATACCTGCCAGGTGTTTCGGGGAGGGAAAGAGATTTCCCTTTCCGGAAAAGAATTTTCTCTTCTCCGGTATATGATACAGAATCAGGGCATCATTTTATCCAGAGAAAAACTGGAACAGCATATATGGAATTACGATTTTTCCGGAGGTTCCAATGTGATCGACGTATATATCCGTTATCTTCGAAAAAAGATTGATGAAGGACAGGAAAAGAAGTTGATTCATACCGTCCGGGGTGCGGGTTATGTGCTGAGGGAATGATCTATGAAACGTTTATCTTTAAAAATCAAACTTACAATGATATTTACCCTGCTGATGACGGGAGTCATCTGCGGGGTATTGGCGCTTTTATTTTCCCTGAGCAGTCAGGAGCTTCTTTCCGGGGTACAGGTCAGACTGGAGCAGGAAGTGGCAAAGGCAAGGGAAGACATCGAGTTACGCAATGGAAAATTAAAATTTGATTCGGATCTTCTTGATCTGGATCATGGCATTTACCTTTCCGTGTATGCCAGTGATGGAACTTTACTTTATGGAAAGATACCGTATGATTTTGACAATTCCGTTCCTTTTCAGGATGGAGAGATACGAAAGATTCAGGGCGCTGACAGTGAATTTTATCTGTTGGATATGGTTTTTGAGATTACAGATTACGGCGTGGTGGATGTTCGGGGAATCACTTCTATTACAGAGGCGGAATCCAGTTTTTCCCTGACTTTGCGATTGGCAGTGATTTTTCTTCCGCTTCTGGTGCTTGTTACTGCTTTTTTGGGATATTATATGACAGGCAGAACGCTTCGTCCTGTAAAACAGGTGACGGATACGGTGCAGTCTATCCGCCGAGATGGAGATTTGTCCAGAAGGATTCATCTGGGAGAAGGAAAAGATGAGATTTATCATCTGGCGGCCACTTTTGACCAGCTTTTGGAACAGATGGAAGCGGGTATGAAAAGGGAACAGCAGTTTACTTCCGATGTAGCCCATGAATTGCGGACGCCGCTTTCGGCAATGTCACTGCAATGCGAGGATTTGCTCGCAGAAAAAGGGATAGAGCCAGAAGTGCGGGAAGGGGTGGAAATGCTGTACGGAAAAGTCCGTTATCTTACCCAGATTATAGCGCAGCTGCTTATTTTATCTCGGGTGGATCAGGGGAGAGCAAAAGTGGCAAGAGAAAGGGTTAATTTCAGTGAATTGACGCAGATAGCAGTGGAAGAGGCCGCCGAGCGGGCAAAGGAAAAGAATATCACTGTTTTGGCAGATATCAGTGAAGGATTGATGCTTTTGGGGGATGAGACACTCCTGATACGATTCTGGATGAATCTGTTAAACAATGCTATCGCCTACGGAAGGGATGGCGGACAGATACGGGTGAGCTTGAGAGCATGGGGAGATGAGATTACCGGCGAAATACGGGATGATGGGATCGGGATATCGGAGGAAGCGCTTCCCCATATATGGGAAAGATTTTATCAGGAGGACGCTTCCCGGACAGGAAGCAGCAGTTCAGGGTTGGGACTTTCTATGGTGCAGTGGATTGTGAAGGAACACGGAGGAAATATCCGTGTCAGCAGCCGAAAAGGGGAGGGCAGTTGTTTCTATTTTACTTTTCCAACAAATGAGACAGGAGGATGAGACAGGATGATCGCGCATGAAATGAACCTGTATGAACAGAAAATTTTAAATGATCGGGAATTTCCGGTGCAGGTATTTATGAACCGCCCGCAGGGGAGGTGCTGCTATTTTGGCATGCACTGGCACGAACATATTGAACTTCACTATGTGCTGGAGGGGGAGACCAGAATACAACTGAATCAGGAAATTGTTTCAGCAAAAAAAGGAAGTCTTGTGATCGCAAACAGTAATGTGCTCCATGCAGGATTTTCAGAGAAGCCGGGCAATGTGATGCTGGTGATTATTTTTGAACTAGAGGCGCTCTCAAGGGGGCTGGCGGAACAGAATATTATCTTTCAGCCAGTAATTGAAAAGGATTCCCGAATCGATGAGTTGATGCAGCAGATCAGCGAGGAACAGGAAAAACAGGAAGCAGGATGGAAATTGGCGTGTAAGGGGGCGCTGCTGTCTCTTGTGTGTTATCTGGCGCGCCATTATGCGCAGGAGAAGCTGACGGATAGAGAAAGTATTCGAAGGAGGAAGAATCTGGAACGTCTGAATACAGTGCTTCGCTATATAGAAGCGAATTATCCAAACAATATCAACAATAGCGAACTGGCGGAGCTGGTGCATCTAAGCAATGATAGGTTTAGTCACCTGTTTCGGGAAAGTGTGGGAATGGCGCCCCTTCAGTATATCAATGAGGTGCGTTTGAAAAAAGCGATGAATCTGTTGAAAAATGGCGGTTATACGGCGGTACAGGTGGCAGACGCTGTGGGATTTTCGGATTATAATAATTTTGGGAGGATGTTCAAACGATACTATGGGTGCACTCCGTTAGAAGCTCGAAAAGGAAAATAAAATAGCAGAATCGTATGAGATTACAGCAGAGGAAGACTATCTTTCCTCTGCTGTTTTCGGTATATTAAAGATGTTGAATGAAAGTTGTGTAAAATAAATAAAAAAATAAAGAAACAAGAAAAAGAAAATAGCAAATTCATAAAAATTTAAAAAGAAAAGAAAAAACAATGGGAGGAATTAAACATGAAACTTGGAGTATTTACAGTGGTTTTAGGAGATTTGTCATTGGATGAAGCCTGTGGCTTTCTGGCAGAAAACGGCGTTCAGATGGTAGAGATCGGGTGCGGAGGATTTCCTGGAAAAGCACATTGCGATGCAGCAGAACTTCTGGCAGATGATGAAAAATGTAAAAAGTTTGCAGATACCATCAAGAGTCATGGTCTGGAAATCAGCGCACTGAGCAGCCATGGAAATATGGTGCATCCAAACAAAGAAATTGCCAAAAAATTTGATGATGATCTGACCAATGCTATTTTGCTGGCGGAAAAATTAGGCGTTCCGGTTGTAAATACATTTTCCGGTTGTCCGGGAGGAAGCCCGGAAGATAAAATGCCAAACTGGGTAACTTGCCCATGGCCGGAAGATTTCTCAGAAATTTTGGAATATCAGTGGAATGAAGTACTGATTCCTTACTGGAAAGAAAAAGTTGCATTTGCAAAAGCACATAACGTACATAAGATCGCATTGGAACTTCATCCGGGATTCTGCGTATACAATACGAAAACATTGCTTCGTTTGCGTGAGGCAGTAGGACCGGAAATTGGAGCAAACTTTGATCCGAGTCATCTGATCTGGCAGGGTATGGATCCTGTAACCTGTATCCGCGAACTGGGTAAAGCAGGAGCATTGTTCCATTTCCATGCAAAAGATACGAAGATCGATCCGGCAAATGCAGCATTGAATGGTGTTCTTGATACCACACATTACGGAAAAGAGATCGAGCGTTCCTGGATTTTCCGTTCTGTAGGATATGGACATGGAGAAGAGTACTGGAAAGCGATCGCATCTGAACTGCGTCTTGCAGGTTATGATTACGCAATCAGCATTGAGCATGAAGATAGCCTGATGTCTGGAAGAGAAGGATTGCTTAAGGCAGTAGAATGTCTGAAAAATTGTCTGATCTTTGAGGACAGAGGAAGTATGTACTGGGCATAAGAAGTGGGAGGATAATAGACATGAAGCATAGACTTGCAATGGTTGGTTTTGGTGGAATGGCGAATTGGCATTATGATCTGATCCAGAGAATTGAAGATCTGGAAGTGGCAGGAATCTGGGATATCAAAGAGGAACGCCGGGAATATGCGCAGGAAAAAGGAGTTCATGTTTATCAAAGTCTGGAAGACCTTCTGGCAGACGAAACAGTGGATCTGGTTCTGGCAGCAACGCCAAATGATGTGCATAAGGAAATAGCTGTTCGCGCTATGGAAGCAGGTAAAAATGTGGTTTCTGAAAAACCGGTGACTCTTTGTTCTGCGGATCTTGCAGTAATGCGGGAAGCATCAGAACGTACTGGAAAATTTTTCACAGTACATCAGAACAGACGGTGGGATGAAGACTTTCTTACCGTGAAAAATGTTCTTGCCGAGGGAAAATTGGGAGAGGTCTTTCGTATTGAATCCAGAGTACATGGTTCTCGTGGAATCCCGGGAGACTGGAGACAGGAGCCGGAACACGGCGGCGGTATGGTACTGGATTGGGGTGTGCATCTTCTGGATCAGGCGCTGCTTCTTTTCCCGGGAGAAAAGCTGGAGACCGTTTATGCTACTTTGACAAATGTGACAAATCAGATTTGTGATGATGGATTTACCGCAGATCTTGGATTTGCAAATGGTATTCATGTTCTTGTGGAAGTGGGAACGAGTAATTTCATTTCTCTGCCTCGCTGGTATGTGCTGGGTGCAGATGGAACAGCAGTGATTCAGGATTTTGGACGTGACGGTAAAATTGTGTGTGCTACAGGGGTAAATGAAGGAGATGTGGTTCCGGTTATCACTGCGGCAGGTCTGACAAAGACGATGGCGCCGAGACGAGAAGATACCATTCGTACAGAAGAGATGCCGTGGGCAGACAGTGATATCCGCGATTTCTATAAAAATGTCATGGCAGTGATCGAGGGCAAAGAGGAACCGAAGATTAAACTGGATGAAGTGGCAAGAGTGATGCGGCTGATGGAAGCAATCTTTGAATCTGCAAAAACCAGACAGGTTGTAACTTTCGAAGAATAAGAAGAGAAGGAGTCAGGAGGGGTAAGTATGAAACAGATACCGATTGCGGTGCAGGTATATTCTGTTCGTCAGGAAGCGGAAGCTGACTTTGCCGGAACGATGAAAAGACTTGCACAGATGGGATATGACGGCGTTGAACTGGCTGGACTTTATGGAAAAACAGTGGAAGAGATTGGGACGGTCTTAAAAGAGAATGGACTGACTGCAGTGAGTGCTCATGTGCCAGTGGAAGAATTTGAGAAGGATCTGGAAGGCACATTGGATACGTATGCAGCGCTGGGATGCAAATGGCTGGCAATTCCGTGGCTTGGGGAAGACCGGAGATTTGGTGCAGAGCGTTACGAAGAAACTTTAAAATTGATTGGTGAAATTGCAGAGGGCTGCAAAAAACGGGGAATACAGCTTCTGTATCACAATCATGATTTTGAGTTTCAAAAGACACCGGAGGGAGTTTATCATCTGGATCAGCTTTATCTGGACGTACCGGCGGATGTGCTGGGAACGGAATTGGATATGTGCTGGGTGACCGTTGGAGGAGCAGAACCCTGCGGTTATCTGAAAAAATATGCCGGACGCTGCCCTCTCGTTCATATGAAAGATTTCCGCCGGGAGAATGGTGAGGTTGTTCTTGTTTCTCTTGGTGATGGAGAAGTAGAGGTGCAGGCAATCGCTCAAACTGCTATTGAGGGAGGCGTGGAGTGGTTTGTTATTGAGCAGGACGATCATGTTCACGGCGAGCCCATGGCAGATATGGAAAAAAGTATTCAGGTTTTGAAAAAATATTTGGAAAAATAAAAAATAGAAAGTAATTAGCGTATGGAGGAAAGTACTATGGCAAAGAAATTAAGAGCTGGAGTTGTAGGATGCGGCGGTATTGCAAATGGAAAACATCTGCCTGCAATCAAACAGAACGGAAATTTTGAACTGGTAGCATTTTGCGATCTGATTGTAGAGAGAGCAGAAAAAGCAAAAGAAGAATATGGTACAGAAGATGCTCGGGTTTATACAGATTATACAGAGCTTGTGAAAGAAGATCTGGATGTGGTTTATGTTCTGACACCAAACAATGCGCATGCCCCAGTAAGTATTGCGGCAATGGAAGCAGGAAAACATGTAATGTGTGAAAAACCGATGGCAAAAACTTATGCAGAGGCAAAAGAAATGCTGGAAACTGCAAAGAAAACAGGAAAAATCCTGACAATCGGTTACCAGAACCGTTACCGCGGAGATTCTCAGTATCTGAAGAAAGCCTGTGCAAATGGAGATCTGGGCGAGATTTATTTTGCAAAAGCACATGCACTGCGCAGACGTGCAGTTCCTACCTGGGGCGTATTTCTGGATGCTGAAAAACAGGGCGGCGGTCCTCTGATCGATATCGGAACACATGCTCTTGACCTGACACTTTGGATGATGGATAACTATGAGCCGGAAAGCGTAACGGGTTCTGTATTCCGTAAACTGGCAGATCAGAAAGATACAGGAAATGCATGGGGTGACTGGGATCCGGAAGAATTTACCGTAGAAGATTCCGCTTTCGGTTTCATTAAGATGAAAAATGGCGCAGTGATCGAGTTGGAAGCTTCCTGGGCATTAAATACACTGGAAGTAGATGAAGCAAAGACAAGCCTTTGCGGTACAAAAGCTGGCGCTGATATGAAAGACGGACTGCGTATCAATCGTGTTTCTTATGGCAGACAGTGTGTGGAAAAACCAGACCTGAACGCTGGTGGCGTGGCGTTCTATGACGGCGTAGAGGAAAAAGAGGCCGATGTGGAACAGCGCGTATTCTACAATGCAGTGGCAAATGGAGAGCCTCTGACAGTACTTCCAGAGCAGGCGATCGTAGTAACACAGATTCTGGAAGCAATTTACGAATCTGCAAAAACAGGTAAAACAATTTATTTTGATTAAAAAGTGTTTTTGAGGTTGTCACGTTAAGATTATATCCAAAATGTATAAATATTTCTGGGTAATAATTCCGGTGACAATTTCAGAAATGGAGGGTAAGATGGAACTTGGTATGATTAACTGGATCCGGGAAGAGGATTTTGCAAAGGTTCATGAAAAGGGACTCTCTTTTGTAGAATTGGATGTGAATGACCGGGCGCAGGAGTTTCTGGATAATCTGGAACGGACAGCAGAATACAGCCGTCGTTATCAGGTGCCGGTAGGCGCAGTGGGACGCTGGGGCAGTGACAGAATCAATGAAAACGGTATCCGTCAGGAAGAACTGGAACTGGAATACCGTCTGATTGATGCGACTGCATATCTGGGCTGCGATGTTTATATTACAGGATGCAATTATGTGGACAGTCTTTCCTATTATGAAAACTGTACCCATGCTATTGCTTATTTTGAAAAATTGATCGCTCATGGAAAAGAAAAGGGTGTGAAAATCGCTACTTACAACTGTCGTTGGAATAATTTTGTATGCACACCGACAGAATTTAAAATTATCCATGGCTATCTGAAAGACCTGTATATCAAATATGATACTTCTCACTGTATCTATGCAGGGGGAGATTATATGCAGGAGACAAGAGACTGGGGCAAACGGTTTGCTCATGTACATTTGAAAGGCGCTCTCGTGATCGATGGAGAACGCTATGACGATCCGCCGGCTGGTCTGGATCAGACGAATTGGGGAGCATTTCTGGCAGTCCTGCATGCGCAGGGATATAACGGACGTCTGAGTATCGAACCACATTCTGCAAATTGGCAGGGAGAACTGGGAGAGAAAGGATTGGATTATACCATTCGGTACTTCCGGGCGCTGGAATTGTAAGGAAAGAGCAGTTAGTTTCTAAATAGTTATTTTATAAGTTACAGAAAAGCAGTTAATCTTAGGATTGACTGCTTTTTTGTAACCAGAAATAAATTTATCTTTGATGAACATGTGGCGTTTTGGGGGATGTTGGGAACGAAAAATTTATTTCAGAGGAAATTTGACAGTAAAGGTAGCGCCGCCACCAGCAGTATCATTGATAGTTATTATTCCGTTCAGCATTTGAGTTAATTCTTTGGCGATACTTAGTCCCAGTCCAAAATTTGATTTGTTCATATGGGACTTGTCGCCACTATAAAAGCGGTCAAAGATATAGTGCTTATCTTCATCAGAAATGCCTTGCC
>PPYF01102552.1_pt1 | contig 49803 bp, 49 predicted proteins | sample 1559871 | NCBI WGS metagenome assembly PPYF01 (sample SAMN08240021, study PRJNA423297) | Human gut metagenome, whole genome shotgun sequencing project.
GTCCGTACCCGTCCATTGTCATGTGAAAGATTCTCCGTACAACTACAGCTGCTTCTTCATCAACAATCCATACATTCGGGTCATCCTTCCATTTTTTATGTTCTTCTCTCGCAGCATTGTTTTCAATTTTTCTCCCAGACAGATGCTTTTTGAAAACGCGGAGCGACTTCCTGCATAACCAACTACTTTCATACTCTTTCCCCTTTTCTGTATTCCTTCGTAAAAAGAAATAGCAGCATAACAATCACAGCAACAGCGGTCATAATACCGTCAAAGACGCTTACACTTTCAACCGTATCGGCGACAGTTACTAAATCAGAATCAAATGCTGACACCGCCGCATTATTGACTCCATGAATCAAAACACAGAGCCAGATATTATTTGTCTTCATATATGCCCATCCAAAAAATACAGCTAATGCAATAACATACGGCATACGCATCAAAACAAGCAGTACAATCAGCTTCCCCTGCCCCGGCTCAGAGATCTGGAACCACAGCGGCATATGCCACAGCTCCCATATGATTCCCAGCAAAATAACGCCCATGCGCTTCCCGAATATATTCTGCAGCCGTCCCTGCAGGCACCCCCGCCATGCATATTCTTCCCCGAAATAATATATACTTTCCACCACGAAAATGTCGATTGGCGCAAACAGTAGATAGGAAACAATCTCATCTGCCGTGCGCAAGGCTCCGGCATGTATAAGCTGCGGAAGGTTTGATATCTGCGCAATGGCTACAAACATAATATGAATGCCAATGGCCTTTTTTAAATCTTTAAACGGATAAAGTTCCTGCCCGTCAATCATCATGCCCAATAAAAGAACGATGCTCAATGCCATAGAAGAAACCGTCAGCATATCATCTGCCTCTTTCCCGGTTATTACTTTCGCCGCACACAATACCATCACCGCAGTACTCTCGATAAAAGCAATTGTATAAATCCAATGAAACCACCCATGAATTTTTCGCTCACAGATAATTCTTCCCAATATAATACCGAAAGTCGGAAGAATCATCATGTACGACGCCGGTATATCGTACGCCAAAATCCCCTCTACCCGTATCTGCGGTAACAGTAACCACGGCAATCCAAAAGCTACAGCTGCAAATGTAACGATTTTTATTTTATCTGTTTTTGAAAATAAAATTGTCTCCATATTCATACCTTCCCTTTGATTCTTTTTTATAAAAGAGCGCAGCAAAATGCCACGCTCTTACATTTTAGATACACTGAGGTTCAGCCGCAGCATTCGTCCTCTTGCAGCACATCGCTGACCTTCCTGTTGTCGGCGTATCAACAGATTTACACTTGTTCTTTAATGACATTTTGGATATGCCGATCGCAATCTTAGTCGAAATCTCTGATACTCCACTTGGCTCCGCTTCCCCACCTGATGCTACATTCCTTAAGTCAAGATCAAAATCTTTAAAGTTACCCATAATTGTTCTTCCTTTTTTCTTTTAAGTTGTTTCGGAATTCCTTTGTAATTACTTTTTTAATATGTCATTTATTTTTTGTTTTGTCAATCAAATTTTTTTATTTTATTAAAAAAATATTCTTTTTTTATTTTTATCTTTTTTTAGTATGGACATATTTTCTTTTTTATGCAATGATTATGCTATCCGAACAATTATCATAAAAAGCGAGGTGATATAATAATGAAGAAACGATTTACAAAAAAGCAACTGGATGTTATGAAGGTTCTGTGGGAAAGCGATACGCCAATGGTTGCATCCGATATTGTCAGGAAAGACGATACATTGAATATCAATACCGTACAGGCATGTCTCCGCTCACTGATTGCGAACCATTCTATTAAAGTGGCAGATATCGTCTACAGCGGTACGGTGCTTACCAGAAGCTATGCGCCAGTCATTTCCCGTGATGAGTATTTTGGCAATACTTGTACAGATATACTCGGAGACGGGCAGAAATCTGCGTTAATTGCTTCATTGATCGATACTGAAACAGACCTGGATGAATTAGAGCATCTGGAAGAGATGATAGCCCAGCGCAAACACATTCTTATCAACGGAGGAAATTAAATATGGCGCTTTCATTTGGACCTTTTTTTACTTGCTTTATCGTAACGCTTTTTCTCACGGTGTACCTGCATATCATCATGCACCACACATCCGTTTTCCACAAACGCACGATACAATTTTCGTTAATCGGTATACTTGTTATTTTAATCCGCATGAGTATACCTTTCAATTTTCCTTTTACCTATTCGTTTCAGTCTTATCAGGTCCTGCCAAGGATATTAGACTTTACAACACAAAATATTGCTGGCTGCCGTCTACGGGTGGATACGCTGATATTTTCAATCTGGTTTACGGTCGCTTTTATCCTGCTGTTGCGGCTCCTGGTTCAGTATATACGGCTGCACCATGCGCTCTCTGCATTTTTTGTTGAAAAAGAAGGCGCATATGCATATCTGTACGAGTTTTTACAGGAATACCTTGCCAAACCGATACGGATTGCCCTTATCCCGGAGCCAATCTCTCCGGCCATCACTGGATTATTACATCCGATTTTGATAATGCCCGATGGGCAAAGCTTTTCCGAAACGGAGCTTAAGTACATCTGCCTGCATGAGATTGCGCACTATAAAGAGCATCACCTATGGCTTGGATTTCTGATGGAAATTATCTGCCGCATACACTGGTGGAATCCTTTTGTACAGCATTTAAAAAAAGAATTTATGCTCTTTCTGGAGCTTTCCAACGACTTTTTCCTGATACAATCCAACCCGAAATTCAGTGTCACCGATTACGCTGAACTGATTGTAAAAACCGCAAAAAGAATACAAAGCGCCAGGCTCGCAGAGCCCAGCCGCATGATGCACTTTGCCGTAAATGATACCTCTGTACTAAGTACACGAATCTACTTTATCTTAAATAATCAGGAAAATACTTCCCGTTTTAAGCGTGTACACGGGTATCTGTGCCATACGGCCATATTTGCTGTGGTCATATTCTCTGTTTTCTGCGTCCCTGAACCTAATTTTCGGGAGCTGTATCCGGTGACAGACGGCGCAGTAGAGCTCCGTGAAGATAACGCTTATATCATTGATCACGGAACCAAACAATATACCATTTATTACGAAGGAAGGTTCTTTGCCGACATCGACCACCTCTCTGAAGACTTAAAAAGATTGCCACGCTACAAGGAAGGGGAACCAATTCATGAAAACGACTAAAACACTATTTATCACTTTAATCTGCAGCTTTATTTTTAGTCTGACAACGCCATCATCTATAGCTTTTGCTAATCATACGCTTATTACTTCAAATGTTTATGCTGCTTCGACGGATGCTACGCCTCTAGAAATCAGTCCGGCTTCGCACACTATTGTTTGGAAATATAAAACCTTAAATGGCGTCTTGTATAAATGTAGATATAATCAAACAACAAGGAAATGGATTGGCAAATGGATTAAAGCTTAATTTTTCTAATATAAGGAAAAGACATGTGAATAATCACCAGATGATGAGAGAAATAATGGAAAACTGCATTTTAAAGATTATTTTATTGTCATTGACATCTCAACTCCCCTGCTCCCATTTTAAGTAATATGCTTCTACCGGTATGCGAAAGATATGGGTAGTATTATGTTTATATGTTTGTTCATAATTTTGAAATTTTACACATGCGTTTGGATTATCGCCATGTGTTCCGGAACCCCCTCCTGAGCATCCAATTGTTTGTCCGTTTCCGAAATAGAAAACAACATGCTGGATACCGTTACAAATAATGATATCTCCTGGCTGCAAATCATTCTTATCATTTACTTCATATTTTGTTCCGGCAAATTTCGCAACAAGACCAAATGTAGTCATATATGGACCTGTTTTAAAACAGATGTCTTACCAGCTCCACAAGGACCTGTAAAAAATGAGATCCTTTCCAAAGAAATTTCCATATCTGGAATTCCTCTAAAATTTTTGATTTTTATTGTATTGATTTTCATGTTTTTTCCTCCTATCATCAATGTATTTTCACTATCAATAGAATGATTGTTTTTCCTCTAAATAAAAAACAGGCTGGAAAAACAGCCTGTTTCATTCAAATAATTACAAAATCTCATGCATAAAAAGGTTTGAGCAAACCTCTTTCACCGGATCCTCAAAATTCGGTTGCTGCATCAATTCCTGTGCTTTCATGTAATTTTCTTCATCCAGCCAGTGGATATACAGCGATACCTTTGTTCTTGTCCCGAAAATTGGTTCTAAAATATGGTTCCTTACAATACGCCAGTCACCTCCTGCGAGACCGCATCCGATCATTCCAGGAACTGCCAGTGTAAGGTGTTCCGTTTCCGCATAATATAAGGCACTTACAAGTGCCTTATAGAGAGCAGCATATATGGTATCAACTCCGGACCCTGTAGGAATGTCCTCTCCGAAGAGATTATAAACTTGATAGGTATCCGTTTTCATACGAATTACTTTACCAAGATTTGCACGGCCATATTCCCGACAGATTTCCTGGTAAGTTCTGTATTGTTCTTCTGATAATAACTGATTTCGGATTTGTTTCGCTAATCCTGCTCTCATAACCCCTTTACAGTTCACCTGATGACAGATAACATCTGCTTCCGTATGTAAAATATCTCCAATTTTATCGATAATCATAAAAATCATCCTCCTGTGTTGTAATATCGTATTTTTTCTCCAGCGTTTTCTTGAACTTTGGATCTTGCTCTGTATATGCACGTAAAAATTCCTGTGGTGTGCAACTGCCGTTTTCTTCTGTGATTCGATTAATAATATCCGGATCCATATCTTTTGCATATCGGTTCATCATCTCAGAAGTAATTTCCACATGATCGATCGAATGAATTAATTTCCCATCAACAGTAGGAAGTGTTTCATCTGTAGCATGAACCCCTCCGATTCCCATAAACAACATATAGGCAAATTCTAGCAATAGAATTCCTATTGCGATTCTCATTTTCCGTTTGCATGAATATCAATAATATGACTATTTACATACAAGGAGGATCTATATGAATACTAAAGACTTTAAAACCCGCAGTGAAACAATCCATCGTGCAGCACCGTGCCCGGCAAACCATTGGATCATCGGTCTGGATATCGGATATTCTGCAATCAAAGGAATGAGTCCTAATAAAATTTATTCTGTTCCAGCTTACGCAAGGAAAATCCCTGCTGATCGTGTCAGGCTCAATGAACCTTCTGAAACAGATATCTATTATAAAGCAGAAAATGGTGATATCTGGGTTGTTGGCTCTCTGGCTTACAATGAACTCTCTGCATCGGATGTAATTGACAGCGAGCAGGAATTATTTGGCCGTAAAAGATACTATTCTGATATGTTCCGTGTTATCTCGGACACTGGTATCGCCATTGGATTAATGGGAAATGATAAAGGAAATTCGAAAGGAAAGAAACTTACCATTCAGACAGGACTCCCGCCAAAATATTTAAAAGCCGACCAGAATGATTTGAAGGAAGTTCTTTCCGGACATCATCATTTCAGTCTGCGTATTGGACGTGCACCTTGGCAGCAGTTTGATTTTGTGGTAGACAGCAAAGATATTTTTGTTATGCCGCAGCCGCTCGGAGCGTTGGTTTCTGCTCTTGTCGGAAAAGATGGAAAACAGCTTGCCACTGCAGCAAAAATCTTTTCAAAGAATACGATTGTGTTTGATCCAGGATTTGGAACCTGTGATGATTATCTTGTCGATCATGGTAGTGTTGTCGATGAAAACACATTCCCGGATTTTGGGATGCGGGAGGTCTTTTCAAGAACATGTAAAAAAATTCAGGACACTTATGGTGTATCATTACAGATCCCGGATCTGCAGAACCTTTTAGAAACAGGTGAAATACGGATTCTCGATCGAAAGCATATGAAACGCAGCAATGAATCCTTCCGCACACTACTGGAAGATGCATCCAGAGAAGTATGCAATGAAACAATTGAAAAGTTAAAATCAACACATAATTATTTTGCTGACATTGATTACATTGTTGCAACCGGTGGTACTTATGATGCATGGTCCGAACAGTTTAATAATGTCTTCCGTTATATGGATGGACTGCAAATTATTCCTGGTAATATCAATGATCCGGATTTAAGCAATATCTATTCAAATGTGCGGGGATATTATTACCAGCGTGTTAATCAGATCCGCTAGGAGGTGATAATATGAACGTAATCGTTCGTTTATACTGGCAGCATGATCTGGATTTGGTCGCACTTACCTTGCATCCAATGTTTGAAATGGGAAAATGGATGAAAAAGGCCATGATTGCATATGCACAGGGGGATGAGGAATTTCATATTCCGCTTCCTCCAGAAATGCCTCCAGAGAAACCTCTGGAAAATTCTGATGCGCATTTTGCTTTGGATCCCAAAAACGAAATTGAAAATGAGGTTATCAAAATTTTACAGCAGTTTCGGAATGGACAGCGCAATAGTGTAATTAAGCTTATTTTTCGCAATTATCTGGATGAACTTTTTCTGAAACCATATATCGACACAAATACCTATATTGTAAAAGCAAGGGGAAACTATGGTGGAAAGAAAAAAGAAAATAATATATCCATTCCATCCGTAACGAAACGAACAGCCAAAGGTGATAGTTATTAGACTTCGTTGCTTCACGCCAACTTATCTCTCGTAGCCTAGCCTTATATGTGATTTCTGTTCGTCGGACCAGAGATTTGCTTACAGCTTCCTTCAGATTCTACCTCGCGATAGACACCCTTGCTGTTCGGCTATACACTTCCCACTATCTGGGCATGTTCGGGACTTGCACCCGTTAGAGCGCGCCCATGGCGCGCAAACGCAAAAAAGGGACTGGCAAAACCAGATCCCCTCTTTAAAATACACGCTGCCGTCGTGATAGATAAAAAAGCAAAACTCTTTATTCGTTTCAGCAGCATACTTTATAAGATTTTCTTTCAACTCACCAATGAGCGTTTCTTCATCATCACAAATTGCTATGTTAAACACTTCTGCACCCTCTTGTAGCTAAATTTCTTCAGTCTGAAAAGGCTCTTTTAGCACTATACAAACCGTGTTATTATACCAAAATCTAAATAATGAAGTCAATATCCCCAATGATTTGTTTATGTAGAATGCTGCAGGGTTACAATTGATGTGACACCTACCCCTACTATAATATGCCCTTATTGTAACTACAAAGGCATGTTCCAAAAGTGTACATCATATTCCTTTTTTAAATAAGAAAAAAGAATATGCATATGGGATAACGATCAACACTGCCATGATGAAAAATAACAGTATATTAGAGTCCAGAAATCCATTGGCGATCATAGCCAGGCCACAAAAGATAAACAGTCTGGAGCTGACACGGTGTGTGCGATTCCAGTTTTCTTCACTGGACAGTGTCCATGGAATCCGAATGCCAGCACTATAGTTCTGTTTTGTTTTTGACAGATAATTGCCAATTACCAAAAGCATGAGTCCAATGATCAGATAAGTGAGCAGAGTAATATTCACATTTATTCCAAGAGCAATAGCATAGCTAGAGCACACAACAATCGGGGAAAGTGCAGCCATGAACCACACAAGTGCCCGGATCAGCTTCGGACTGATGTTCTGGCGTTTTGGATCAACATGGGTGAAAAGAAAGCAAAACCACATCATTGCAAACATAAAAAGCGGAAGTCCGAAAACGGTAATTGCCTTGCTGCTCCAGCCATCTGGAGTATTTCCAGTGGAAAAATGGGTAGGGAGCTTTGTCGGAAGCTGATTCCACAAAAGCAATCCGATCAAGATTGGGCTTAAAGAAAGAAGGCTGCCAAGTAACAAAGACCATTTATATTTTTTCATCATGAGATTCGTCTCCTTTCAAGTCTTTTAACCATAGAAGTAATTCTTCTACAACGGAAGTATTCAAATCATAGTAAATAAAATTCTTTTCTTTTGTTTCCCATATCAGATCAGCCTTTTTCAAAATCTTTAGATGATAGGAAACAGTAGCACCGGTCATATGAAAATGACTACCAATTTCTCCGGCGGACATTCGGCCATTCTTTAATAACTGTAAGATTTCTCGGCGTGCAGGATCGGACAAGGCCTTAAAAGTATCTGCAAAAGCCATAGCATCACTTCTTTCAAAAGTATTTAGAAATATTTCTAAATATAATATATTCTGACGAAGCAGAATTGTCAACAACTATTTAGAAAAATATCTAAATTCTAAAATCCTTGTGTTTCAATCGCTGCTATATGAAAAATATGGTAGTATCACTGTTCAAAAGCTGTTCAACATCTGGCTTTTCCCTTCAGTTATACATGGCCCATAGATTCCGCATCTGTCTGCTCAACTGCTCATATGACCATCTTTTAATAGTGCTATGCAGGGAAATGGTCTTGGACTGACGATTGCGAAAAATCTTGCCTTGCAACTCGGTGGCGATATTACTTTAGAAAGTCATCCGCACCAGAAAACAGTTTTCACTATTACGCTCAAGAAAATGGCCTATTAAACCATAGGTCATTTTTTCAAGAAAGAAATTTGTAAGAATTATTCAAGAGTTTTGAAAATCGAACTTTCTATAATGTCAGTAGAAAGGAGGGCAAGACAATGCCATTTATTTTACAAACAAGTGGTCTTTCTAAAAAGATCGGTAGTAAGGCACTTGTCACTAATGTTAATATTCATATTCCCAAAGGGGAAATTTATGGTTTTCTTGGTCCTAACGGAGCTGGTAAAACCACAGTGATGAAGATGATTACTAACCTTTGGAAACCTACCAGTGGGACTATTGAGGTGTTTGGAGAGGTATTGACTCCAAAATCCTATGAAGTCTTAAAAAGAATGGGAAGTATCATCGAGTTTCCCACCTTTTATGACCACATGACCGGGCGTGAGAACTTACAGCTTCATTGTGAGTATATGGGCTATTACAATGTTGACAGTGTTGAAAGTGCGTTGCAAATGCTGGACTTGACATCAGCAGCCGATCAGCCGGTCAAGAACTATTCCCTCGGCATGAAAGAACGCCTCGGAATTGCAAGAGCCATTATGTGCAAGCCGGAACTGCTTATTCTCGACGAACCCACAAACGGCCTTGATCCAGCAGGAATGAAACAAATCCGTGATTTATTAAAAACACTTTGTTCGGAGTACGGTATTACCGTTATGATTTCAAGTCACATTTTATCTGAAGTGGAGAGTATTGCGGATACCGTTGCTATTATCCATCACGGAAAAATGATGAAAGAAATTCGTATGCAAGATATTGAGGAAATGAACCTCAATTATGTGGAGCTTTCTGTCACGGATGAAAAGCGGGCTGCCTATGTCTTGACTGAAAAGTTGGGTCTGCAAAATTTTAAGATTCTTGACAGCGGTAAAATTCGCATATATGACCATGCAGCGTCTACCCAGCAGTTGACGAAAATACTGGCTCTGAATGATATTGAAGTTGTGAGCATTGGAAAGAAATCTGAAACGCTGGAGGACTACTTCTTGAAGCTGACCGGGGAGGTGAAATATCATGCTTAAACTCATTAGGCTGGAATGGAAAAAGAATAATGTAGGCAAGTACATTCGCAATGTGGTTATCATGTCGGCTCTGATCTGCCTGTTCATATTTGCCCTTTGCTATTTGGGAATTGCCAATGATCCTGATACGGGTGTTCCTGATGCGGTGCCGGGTAACAGTGCGATTTCTTCCTCTATCGAGCTGTTTACAAGCATGGCTTTTCTGGGGTTTACCAGTGTCATGTTGTCCACATACATTGTGAGCGCCTATAAAAACAAAACCATGAACTTAATGTTTTCGTATCCAATTAAGCGACAGAAAATTCTCGTTTCTCAAATGTTAGCTGTATGGATTTTCAATTTTGTGGCTCTGGTGCTGACAAAACTATTGATTTACGGCTGCATTTTACTTGGTTCACAATTCATGGTTTCCTCATTCCCACTGGACTACAACATGGCAAGTATGGGGTTCTATATTCAGTTACTCTTAAAGTCCGTTGTCATTGTAACCATGAGTTTTATCGCCTTGTTTATTGGTATGGCTATGAAGTCCTCAAAAGCTACCATCGTATCATCTTTTCTGCTGATTTTTTTGACACAGGCTAATGTGGGCGATTTTTCTTTGGCGGATAATGCCATTCTTCCTGTTGTACTTATGATACTTTCCTTAATCTTTGCGTTTCTCTCGATTTACAATGTGGAAACTAAGGATTTGAACTAAAATGCTCGATGAAAAGGAAAGTTCTTATAGTGATGCCAATTATAAATTGATATTAAATAGTTATTAAACTGCCGGGCGACGGCAAAAGAAAAAAAGCCGTCGTCCAGCAGACACATTTCCATGCGCCTATGAAGCGGCGGCTTTGAGAAAAATCAGAGCCGCCGTAATTTAGAAATGACGCGTGAAGATATGATATGCTCCCTTCTAAGTAGACAAGAGAAATAATAAAATCTTGTTTATTTAGAAGGGATTTCTTTATGGCACGGCGGTCCTTTTAATCATATTGGGCAATTCTGTTTTTTTATAGCGTTTCCCTTTGTATATATGATGTTTTTAATATATTACTCTGCATATCGTATCCGATCAATCAAACTCAATTTTCGGAAATTTGCAGATACTCCATATGTGAGCAGTACCTGTAAAAAGGCAACCACACAAATCAAAAGCACTGCTGGGACCACTGGAAAATGATACTCACTGATCTGAAACATGTGTTTGGTTTTTGCATAAAGAAATGCACCATATCCTACAAGACTTCCAATGCCCACAGAAACTGCCAATGTTCCCAAAGTATAGATGATTCCTTCCAGTTGCAGCATACGGATCAACTGTTTTTCAGACATTCCTATCGCCTGTATCATTCCAAGCTCCCGCCTTCTTGTGTAAATACTGTTCATCATAGTGTTCACAAGATTCATGATTCCAATTCCACCCAGAATAATCAGAAATGCATAACACAAAACGCTCATCAACCGCATATTCTTTTCCCACTCCTGAAGTTGCTCTTCATAACTTCCTGTCACCAGGTATTCACTGTTGTCGGCAAGTGCCTGAAGTTCCTGATATGCACTGTTCTTTTTCTGATCATTCACTGTGATTTCCAGTGTGTAGTTCAGATTATTGGGATTCATTTTTTCCAACACTGATTGGGGCAGATAAAATGAACTTCCGCCAAGGCTTGCATAGTAATCTCCGATGGCTCCTATCTCAAAAGTCTTTTCTACCTGGTCATCTCCCATATTCAAAACCATCTTCAAGGAATCTCCCACTTTCAGTTCCGGGAACCAGTATAGCATATTAGCAGACATGAGGATTTTATCTCCTTTTTCCAATTCTTCATATGTCACATGTCCTTGTATCTCTCCTTTTTCCAGCGTTTCTGCATAAGATGCATCCAGTCCAATAATATTCGCGTCCCAAATTTCACCATCCATAGATAGTTTCGGAATTTTGCCATTCATAAATGTTTTTACCTTTACCTCTTCCACACCGTCTACATCACGAACCTGATCAATAAACGCTTTCGTCAAGGGGTTATTCTGCTGAACCTGTCTCCAGTCTCTGTCCGGATTCATTTTGTCCCCACCCCATGTTTCCAATTCAATTTTATAATCAGATTCAATATCCTTTCTTGCAATTTCTTTCGGTGCCGCGCAAGATAAAATAGTTGCCACAACCATGAACAGAATACCAGTTGCTCCTAATGTAACAATCGTAATCCCAGTCCTCTTTTTATTTCTTGCCATATTTGCTTTTGTCAAACGAAAAATCGTGAGATTCTGATAGCCTTTCCGTACTTTTTTCCCACGTTTTTCTAATCCCTGATAACGCATAGCCTCAATGGGCGAAACTTTGGCAGCAATTCGCATCGGTTTTGCCAAAGAAACTGCGGAAGTAAAGAGCACCGCCATAATGGTAATCGCATAAATCCACCAGTGCAACAAAGATACCTCACCATTTTTTACAAGTTCTGCTGCTACCTGCATTAGAGGGTCTTCGCCTGCCATAAAAGTAATCATCTGTTTCATAATCCATCTGGACAGGAAACTACTGATAAGCAATCCTACCGGGAGGGCAAGCGCCGTAACCAGCATTCCTTCACGGAATACCATCTGCCGAATCTGTCTTTTGGTGGAGCCTATGGCTTTTAATTTTCCATATTCCTGTACTTTTGGTATCATAGACACATAATAAATACTGTAAATAGTCAGGATTCCTGCTAAAACAACCATAACGATTACCACGATCATTCCTTTTACAAATGACGGATCCGTATAATTTGCAGCCAAATACTCTCTGTTTTCTACCACATTTCCCTCAGGTACACCAAAATCCTCTCCGATTTCTTTTCCCCTCTCTACGATTTCATCTGTTGTCATATGCTCTGCGTCTGCCAGACGGAACATCACACGATATTCTCTGTCTGCTTCCGGTATCATCTGTTTCGCATATTCCATGGAATTCATCACAAAATACATTTTCTTTTCTTTATTCAAATCAGAAGATTCCATAAAGCCACAGATGCGGAAAGTGTCTTCTTTCGCATATCCCATACCGTCTTTTTCGTAAATTTGGTATGGAATCGTGATTTCATCACCCAATTTCCCCTGAATTCCCAGTTCCTCTAAAACTCCCTTGGAAACAACAATATCTTTTTCATTTTTTGGGAAAGTTCCTTCTTCTAACTCCGCTTTGTTCAACCGAATCCCATTATTATCCATAGCGGTCATAATGATTGTGGCATCATCATCTATAATCTGTCCCAAATCCATTCTCAGACCGATTTCTTCTATATCATTATGCACCTGAAGTGCTTTGGTGTTTTTCTCGGAAACTTGGCGGAACATAATATGGTAAGTTGGATAATAAGCATCCACCGATGCAAGCTGTACGCGGATCATTCCATATCCCACCGTTAAAACAACAAATATCAGAAACGTAGTCAGTGCAATGGCGCATCCACATAAAAAGTTTCTTCCTTTGTTCTGTTTTACATTGGCAAGCGCTGTTTTTGTTACTGTTTTCATGCTCTCACCACCTTACCGTCTTCAATGACAATCATACGGTCAGCCATCTGCGCAATGGTCTCATCATGCGTGATCATAACCAGTGTCTGCCCATATTCTGAAACACAGGATTTCAACATAGAAATCACTTCTAACTCCGTCTTGGAATCCAAATTTCCTGTTGGTTCATCTGCTAAAATAATCGCCGGGCGGGCTGCCAACGCTCTTGCAATAGCAACCCGCTGCTGTTGCCCACCAGAAAGAGTATTCGGTAAGGATTTCAATTTATCCTCCATTCCGATTCTACAGATAATATCCATAACATACTCTGTATCCACTTTCTTTCCATCCAATCCAATGGGTAGCACAATATTTTCCCAAACATTTAAGGATGGTACTAAATTATAACTTTGGAAAATAAACCCAATCTTTCTTCTGCGGAACACTGCAAGTTTTTCATCTTTCAGTTTAAAAATATCTCTTCCTTCTATCAAAACCTTTCCGGAATCAGGACGGTCCAATCCTCCCAGCATATGAAGAAGAGTACTTTTTCCCGATCCAGAACGTCCTACAATTGCTGTAAATTCACCTGGTTCGATTATTAAATCTGTATGGTCAATAGCTTTCACCAAATTATCGCCTTTTCCATAATATTTCACAAGATCTCTTGTTTCTAATATTGCTTTCATAAACTTTGAAGCCTCCTTTTTCTTTGCTAATGTCATTCTATCAATCCAGTCTTACAGTAGGCTTACAAAAAGCATAACAATTTTGTAAGAAATCTTTTTTCAGAAATCTATTTCTTTGGTAATGTCACCACAAAATTATTACCGCCTTCAGGTGCTACTTTTACACAAATCGTGCCTTTCTGCTCCTCCAAAATTTTTCTGGCAAGATAAAGTCCAACCCCAGAGCCCTCCTGTTTTTTTACATACTCTTGGTTTCCTCTGTAAAAACGCTGAAATACCCGATGCGCCTCTTCTGCCGGAATACCTGTTCCCTGGTCGATAAATTCCAGCATCATGCAGGTAGCAAGCTCTGTTACCCGAATTCGGATTTCTGTATGCTCCGGCGAATACTTTACTGCGTTGTCTAAAATATTTACGAACACTTCTCCTGTCCATTTCGAGTCGTGTACAATTTGCACATCCTGAAATTCATCCAGAGAAATATCTATGGATTTTTCATACGCTTTCATATACACACTGTTTACAGCCTGTACCAATGTATTTTTCAGACTGCCCATCTCTGGCTGAATCTGAATCATCCCAGATTCCAATCTGGACACATGAATCAGTGAATCCAAAAGATTTTCCAGTCTTTGAATTTCATCCCATTCCTTTTTATAAAATTCTTCCCGTTCCTCCCAAGTTAAATCGGCAGACCCCGCCAGTTCACAACTCATCTTCAATGAAGCAATCGGTGTTTTCAATTGGTGGGAAATATCTGTAATTAAAGATTTTGTATTGTTTTCTTCTCTGGAAAGTTTTTCTCTTACTTTTTCAAAATGATTCTGCAGTTCTATATATTTTTCCCGAAGTTCTTCTTGGTTATTTTCATCTTGCTGCCGGTCTCTTTTATTTCGCAAAAACAAAACCCATGAAACTCCAAGTCCTGCCACAAAAACCATCGCCATTCCTATTCCATATGCAGCAAAAGTTTTCACGCTTCTCCCATCAAAAGGAGTATACCCGTAACGCTCCTCCAGCTCTTTCCCCGCTTCCTCTTCCTGACGATTTCTTTGCTTTCCTCTGTCAAATAACTCTATATACTCCGTCTCCTGTTCCGGATGGGACAGCACTAACGCCCCTAATTTCCCCTGCTCTTCCTTGTATAAACTATTTCCTGCCAGAAACAGCAACAATATCTCTGTCACAAACAGAAAAAGCAGCCCTGCTGCCAGAGCTACTCCTGTACGCTTTCTTCGGTCCATATATATCCCATCCCCCTTACATTTTGTATATAATCATTCCCGATTTTTCCTTTCAATCGGCTGATATTTACAGGAACTGTATTATCGTCTACAAACTGCCCGTCAACATCCCAGACATACTCTAAAATCTGTTCTTTTGATAAAATCTGCCTTGCGTTTTCCATAAAGTAAATCATTATCTGAAGTTCCTTTTTACTTAATGTCAAAGGAGTCACTCCATCAGCATTTCGTTTTAACGCTCTCATTTCTCCATAATTTACTTCGATATTTCCCGATAAGATTCTGTTGTGTCCGCAGACTCCTTCCATTCTTCTCATAAATGCCTGAACTTTTGAAACCAGTACCATCAGGCTGAATGGCTTTGTAATATAATCATCCGCCCCTGCATCATAGCCGTTTACCATATCAATTTCCGAATCCATTGCCGTGAGAAACAGTACAAAGACTTTGCTCTTATTTCGAATCTTCCTGCAAAACTCCAGTCCGTTTCCGTCCGGCAGAGTAATATCACTGATTACCAGATCTATTCTATTTTCATCAAACAATTTTTCTGCCTCTGAAATCTGAAAAGCGGAAAAAACCTGATACCCTTCTTTCTGCAGTTTTAGCGCGATTCCACGGTTCAGATTCTCATCATCTTCCAATAACAAAATTGTCCTCATTTCATCTACCTTCCTAATCTCCTAACATGATAAACAATCACATTTTACCACACTCCTCCAAAACTGCATAGTATCCACCTGCTCTCCAGAAAAGACTTACTGCTTCCATACCTCTGTCAAACCATTCTATACCCTAGTCTGCCTTTCCAAGTTCCGGACATTTCAGCACAATCTTCTCACCATAATATCCCGCTTTTTCCTGATCATTTTTATTTCCGACAATGGCAATATAATTTTTTACATTTTCAAATTTTCCATAATGAGCCATAAAGGAATCAAAACATTTCGGTTCGTCGAAAAAGTCTGAATGGATAATCTACTCTCCGCATTGACATCATTATCAAGGAGCTGATTTCTTCTCTTTTCGATGGTTCGATCGCCTGATTTTTATACTGTCTTACGCTGTGTCTTTCTTTCATGATTTCTAATATATCCATCACAATATCCTCTCTTTCGTTCATCTGATTAAACCAAGTATATCATATCTTTCCGTAAAAAATTCAATGATAAAGAAAATCAAGACAATCAAAAATAGATAACCATGTTTCAGGTTATCTACTCTTAATTTCTGATTTTTCATTTCAGCTGGTTTTCAGTTACAAAATTTTATTAAAACACCAATTACAATTCCCTTAGATTTTCGACAATGCTTTGCCTCTTGCCGGCATGGTAAAGCACAGCAGGAATCAGCCAGCCCAGCAGGAGAAATACTGGTATAATCAGGATTACAGGCATAATGGTAAAATGGTATGTTACAAACCAGAACATAGCACTCATCATATTGCCAAGCATAGGGCTGAGCACCACTGAAAGTATGAGGGATGCTATGATGGAGCCCACCGCATAAAATAAGCCCTCATAAATAAGCATGAGCTTTAGCTGTCTCTTGGTCATGCCCACAGACTGTAATACGGCAAATTCTCTTTTTCTGGACAAAATTCCTGTCATAATTGCATTGAAAAAATTAAGTATGCCCACAAGTCCGATGATAGCACAGAGGGCACCACCACAGATTAAAAACATATTTTTAAACCGGGTAAATTCACGTCTGATAGATGCCTTGCTCTCATACATGAGAGTAGATGTATCTCCTGCTGTGAGCTTTTGCAGATACTGCTCAGCACTTGCTTCTGCCTGAGAATCCGGTGTGTCAAACATATAAAATTTTGGAATGACATCTGTACCGCTGTCCTCCTTAAGTTTCTCTACCGGCAAAACCATACTATAACCCAGACTTGTATAACGGAAGCTGATGGAATCAGGAACCGTTACAAGAGCACATACACTGTACTCCACCTCCTTTGCCTCTTCCTCATGGTATTCCAAATACTCCTCAGGCGTGGTCTGTTGGTCTGCCCGCTCGCCGGTTCGGCTGTCTATGTCATATCCAATCTGGTAGTTTACGGTATAAGTGTCTCCCAGCTCAGGGTAGTTGTCCAAATTTACTATATTGCCGTAATCGTCTGTGGATACAGCTACAGCGATTGCGTGGCTATCCGGGTCAGATAGTGGCTCCAGGGAGCCTTTTACTACAGTAAGCTTATCAAAAAGTCCATCGTCAAAGCCCTCTATACTGACGTCGACAAGTATGCTGTCACCTTTCTGCTCGTAGTGGGAGATTTCCTCCTGCAGCTCTTTGCCGCTTAGATAGTTTTCTGCCAGTTTACTATACTGGTCTGTCTCCATCCACATCATAGGGGATATGTCTGCCAGGTCATAGCCGCTTCCAGAGACAGTCTCATCTGTGTTTTCCTTTATCTCATCAATGGTATCTGCTCCTATATATTCATCTGCCGTATTATAGCGGAAATAATCTGTACTGCTCACGATAAAGTCTGCACAGGTTGACCTGTCCACATATTTATCCATGTCAAAGCCGTTGACAAGTGAAAAAAGCACATTTAAAAGAGTTACGGAAAGTGTCAGCGAGACTACAACCAGGATAGTTTTCTTCTTATTTCTGCCAAGATTGGCAAAAGCCATCTGATATACCTTAGCCCCACGGCTGTGGCGCTTTTTCTTTTTGCCGGTAATACCTTCTGTATATTTTGCTGCCTCAACAGGCGATACCTTTGCAGCCATTTTGCCGGGCTTCCTGCAGGACAAAAAGACAGTGATAATGGCGAATACAGCAGAACCGATAAAAATAAGCGGCGAGCTGCTGATAGCAGCCTTTGTGCCTATAATACTTGTGGTTTCTAATGCAATAGGAGTTAAAACCGCACCAATGCCATAGCCCAGAAGTAATCCTACAGGAATACCGATAATACACAAAAACAGAGCTTCCTGTGTGATTATGTGCCTTAATTGTCTTGGGGTGGTACCGATTGTCTTTAGCAGGCCATAAAACCTGATGTCCCCAGTCACTGAAATCTGGAATATATTGTATATAATCAGATAGCCTGTAAATATAATAAGCAGGAAAAAAGCAAGGATTGCAGCTACCAGTGAGAAATCTATGTCAGAGCTTACAGATGAGGCAGTAAGTCCCCAGTTCACACCGATTCTGGCGCTGTTCTCCTGGTCTCTTGTATTCCAGTCATAGCCTAAGTCTGTATCTATTTTTTCCATCTGCTCCCTGATATTAAGCTTGGAAGGAAGCATGACATTTAAGTCTATGTCAAGAGCTTCATCACCAGCGGCTATACACTTTTCGTTGATTTTATCTACATAGGCTTTTGATACGTTGATATAGTGAACAGGCATCAAATCGTCATACTCCCAATAGCCGACGAGGATAAAGCTGTCGGTCTGTGGTATCCCGGTGTCTGTTCCATTACCAGCCTGATAAGTAATCGTCACATTTGTTCCCAGCTTCGGTTCTACGCCAAGGAGTCTTAAGGCTGTAGTGTCCATGGCTATTTCATTTTCTTTTTGAGGTTCCTTTCCCGTGGTTGGGGTGGCATAGCTCCACTTGGTACAGTTTTTATCCATGTAGCTTACTTCCGCCGCTACCTTGCCGAATACGTCAGAGGAGCTGAAGCCGCACACGATACGCTCACCAGATGCCTTGATTCCCTTGTGGGCGGCTATTTTATCAGTCTGTTCTCTTGATAAATCCTTAAAGATGCCATCGCTATAGCCACCTGCCTGTCTGAAATTGTAGGTCTCATAGCTTGAGTTTACAGACAGCATAATGGTAAATAATGATGTAAACATCAAAGTTGTGAGTGCTATAGCACAAATTGCAATAATATTTCTTTTTCTGGATGCCCACAGAGACTTGAAGCTAAGTCTGCGGATACATTTTCTGTTCTTTACTCTCATACTGCTCTCTCCTGAATATGTCCATCCTCAATTCTTATTATGCGATCCGCAAGCTGGGCGATTTCCTCGTTGTGGGTAATCATCACAATCGTCTGCGAGAACTTCTGGCTTGTCACCTTCAGAAGACCCAATACGTCCTGACTTGTACGTCCGTCTAAGTTTCCGGTGGGTTCATCCGCAAGAATTATGGCAGGCTCTGCCGCCAATGCTCTGGCTATGGCAACTCTCTGCTGTTGTCCTCCTGAGAGCTGATTTGGAAGAGCGTCAAGTCTCTGGTCGAGCCCCAGTGTCTCTGTTATTTTTTTTACAAATTCCTTATCGACTTTACCGCCATCCAGTTCGATTGGAAGCACGATGTTTTCGTATACATTTAGTACAGGCACCAGATTATATGCCTGAAATACAAAGCCGATTTTTCTTCGTCTGAAAATGGTAAGTTCCTCATCCTTCAGGGAAAAGATATCTTTGCCATCCACGAATACTTTGCCGGAGCTTGGTCTGTCCAGACCACCCAGCATATGTAAGAGGGTGGATTTGCCACTGCCGCTTGTGCCCACAATAGCCACAAACTCTCCTTTTTCTACATTGAGACTCACGCCATCTAAGGCATGTACACAGGCCTCACCTGTTCCATAGGTTTTCTTCAAATCACATGCTTGTAAAATGTCCATATATCCTCCTTAAAAACGAGATAAAATACGCTTTGCGAATTTGACTCGTTGCCCGCGTAAACTAAAAAAACTGTATGCAGCATTTTTCGCTACATACAGATTATTACACAATATTCTTTCCAGATTCTTTCCGGAACTAATTAAATTATTACAGTTTTGAAAGATTTAAGCCGATTTTGGCAGAAACACAGAAAAAGTACTGCCCTGTCCATATACGGAGGACACCTTTATGTAGCCGCCCTCTTCACTTAGAATCTGCCGGCTTAAATACAGTCCTATGCCAACACCTTCCATATTTTTGGTATCTTCTGAGCGGTAAAATCTTGAAAAGATCTTAGGAAGCTCCTCCTCTTTTATGCCGATTCCGCTGTCTTTTATATCAATTCTTACAAACATTTCATATGCAGTAACAGATAGGCTTATAGTGCCCTCGTTTGTGTATTTTAAAGCATTATCGAGGATATTGCAGATGGCTTCCAAAGTCCACTTGCTGTCAAAATAAGCTTTTTCATCAGTATCATGAAGTATAAGCTCAAGCCCTTTAGCCCTGGCTTTGAACTCTGTCTCTTTTACAGCCAGTGTCAGCATGGACTTAAGAGCTTCTTCCTGTGGGGAGAGCTGCAATATGCCGTTTTCAAGCCTTGACAGCTTCACCAGAGAGGCGATTAAAAACTGCAATTTTTCCGACTGGGCATGAAGCTGGACAATATTTTCACACATCTGGGCTGATAAATTGTCAGTATCATCCTCAAGCAATAGCTCGCTGTATAAGAGCAGATTGGCTATGGGAGTCTTGGTCTGGTGGGAAATATCCGCAATTAACGACTTAATCTTGTCCTTTTCCAACTCCACATTTCTGGCAGAGACCACAGAAGCACTCAGATAATGGGCGAACCTGGACTCAAGCGAGGACAAGCGTGTCTCGTCAAAGCTTTTTTCAGAAAAATTCCCTTTGGCTGCCTCATTTAACATATTTTCTATTCTATCAATGGTTTTCTTCGTGCGCAGATGGTTGATGAAAATTACAAGTGCTGTAATTACAAGGCATATGCCCACGATACAGATGGCTGTATTATAGTTATTCATTCAAATCTATATCCTATTCCATATACTGTTTTAATGCTGTCCGGTGTGCCAAGCTTGTCCCTGAGCCTCTTGACAGACACAGAGAGGGCATTGGCATCCACAAATTCCGCGCTGTCATTCCAGACTCTGTCCAGAAGAAAATCTCTGCGGAGGTTTATGCCCTCATTTTGAACCAGAAGCCTTAAAAGACGCTGCTCGGTCTTACTAAGCTCGATTTCCTGTCCATCTACTAAAAATATCATTCTCTCAAAATCAAATTCATAGCAGCCCTTCTTATATACACTGGCAGAGGTATGTACCTGTAAGCTTTCCGCCTTTCTAAGCTGGGTATTTACCCTTGCCCTTAATACTGACAGTGAAAAAGGCTTTGTGATGTAGTCATCTGCGCCAAGCTCCAGCCCCTTTACTATATCCATGTCGGTATCGTTTGCGGTCAGGAGAATAACCGGTATAGTTGGATAGTTTCTCTTTAGTTCCTGTAAAAAATCAAGCCCGCTTCCATCCGGCAGATTTATGTCAAGTAATATGAGAGACGGACAGCCGCACAGGAGCTGGTCTCTTGCAGCTTTTATAGTCTCACAGGAGACTATCTTTCTGTTCTCTGCCTTTAATGCCTTGCACAAGCCCTGATTTAAGGCTATATCGTCCTCTAGGATTAGTATTTGCTCCATCTGTATTTCCTCATAGTCAATCAATATTTTAGACTATTATAGCACAGGAGAATTTTATCTGCAGTAAAACTTGCTGAAATTACTAATCTTTCAAGTATTCCTTGCTTGATGCCATATTTCCACCTCAAACTCTGATTTAGTGTTCAAATCATATCACATTCTCAAACATATCTCAATTCCAATTGTCTCTGCCCATCTATTGCATTGCCTTTCGGCTTGCTTCTGTAACCAGCATCCGGTTAATCTTCTCCTGCATGGTTTCCTTTGCATCTTCATTAAAATGATAACGGACAACATAGACTGTCGGCCTGATTTTCTTTGTAAATGTGTTCCCCTCTGTTTTTGTATTCATCATTTTTTCCATAATCATTTTTTCCTTTCCTTTTGGATCCCCAGCAGAGAGTCATTCCATTGGTCTCTGTCAGGACATTATTCTTTAAATTAGGCCCAAAATGGGCACTTCCAGTTTCGCAGGCTACCTATATATAGCCTTTTCATTTTTGCTTGCAAAAAGCCTTATGATCACAGCACTTTTTTAACGTAAAAAGCGTTTTATATATGATGCAGCCAACGACAAGAAGCATGACTCCAACGGAATTTTGTGATGAACTGCTCTGCTCTATTGGCGGCAGAAAAACTCCAGGTGGACGTCGTCTGTTAAAAGGTGCTGGGATTTATTATCAGCTAACAGGACTTATTGGAACGGCGCTTCTTTCTTTGGTTTTCTTAATTTCCTTATTTTTGACGATTGTGATTCCTTCGGAACTGGGATTGGAAGGGGTAATTCTTCTATTTGTTGCGGCAATTGGTCTTACTTTCTTTTGGCTATCTTTATCATTTGGAAATATCGCTGAACGCGATTGTGGCACAACCGAAAAGTCTGCACAGCTTGTTAATAATGGAAAGATTTTGTTGGTAACGGCAGTTATCTTCGATATCGTGGCTACTCTTTATATGATTTTTAATGCTGGAGCGTCTGTAGGACATTTTAATTATAAGCTTCCGCTTCTTATGCAGGTTATTATCTTTTTTCCTGTTATATGCCGGCAATTCTGTACATTATCGGTGCAAAGAGGAATCTGCCACGAGAGTATGCTTTTAATGATATATAGAAAATATTAGCTAATTATGTAGAAAAGTCAGGAAGATTAAATATAATCAACCTGACTTTTTTATCAAAGATTATGATCAGTTTCTCTCTTTTCCTACTGGGCAAGCCCTCGCGAATTGCTTTCATGCAATTTAGTCAAAAAGAAAGACCCTGTATAAAACAGAGCCTCTGGCATTTTCTTTTGAGAGTCTGCATTCTCTAGCCAGATTGTGATAAATGCCAAACCCTTATAAAACTTGCAAGGCATTAATCCTCTGGCACAACACCTTACTTCTTCGCTTAACAGACACTCAAGTTGTCTGTTGTTATTATTACAATAAACTTCATACAAATTTATGTCAATTGCTCTTTAATATAATACATCATTTTCTTATATTACAATTTGCTTAGATAATTCTCTAATTGATGAAAAATACCAACTATATTTACAATATTTTTTCTTACATCAAATATCACGATATAATTCATTTGTGGAATAACCGCCTCATAATATCCTTTTTTTGCCAAATACATATCCCGACTTTTCGGAAATTGGTATGGATTCTCCACCAATCGGTCATAAATACTTTCTACACTATCTAACAAATGTTTTGCAGCTTCTTTGCTTTTCAGGCGGTAAATCAAATGATACACAAGATTATCAAGTAATTCGTCTGCATGATCTGTAACATTTAATTTATAAACCATACTTTGCCCTCATTTCACCCAGTGCCTTTCTTGCATCTTTTACCTGCCCTGTTTCGATCTGCCTTTCAGATATTTCAATATCGCGATACATTGCAAGCTGTTTCATTGTCGATTCATAATTCTCCATACTCATGATAACCATATCTCCATATCCATTTTTTGTAATATAGATAGGTTCCTCTGTCCTATGACACATCTCAGAAATTTCAGAAGTATTTTTCAATTCTTTTATAGGAATTATTTGTGGCATAATCAGCACCTCCTTTTATGGTTTAATTATACCATAATTATGTCCTTTTTCAATCTTTATATACTATTATATGATAATAATCCAATTCACCCCAATTTTTCGGTTCAATAACAGATTATTTTTCTTGTAAATCTATTTTCTGGTGTAAAAGACTTCTGATCTTATTTCTTAATTGTATCTATTGTGTATTTCCTTTTTTGGTTCATACAGTTCATATACTTATAGTTAAATACTAAAAAAGACACAAGATTTTACTCTCATGTCATTTTATTGAATTTGATTCTAACTGTTGTTTCAAATATTTTTTGAAGACATCTACAACACTTTTGCAACAAAAATCCAGATTTGCAACCTTATTGATCTTTATTATTCTTTATCAATCCTTCCCAAAAATGTGATTAAATAAGGCTTTTTAATACTCTTTAATAATCTTTAATAGCTAAAAAAAGAAGCTTGAAACAACTCTTGGCAGTGTAAATCTTGCCATATCAAACACGCTCCTTTTATTATGTATTGATGCATTGTATAACTTGATAATATTTTTTATCAACAAAGCATCGTTAATCTTTTAACACAATTGTACTACTAAGGAATTTATTTTTCAAGTGGTTGAAATGTTAAATTTGTGTTTTTTTCTACTTCCCCAGTTGAAATTCATTTATTTGTATGTATTTTTTACAAAAATTCAAAATATGCAGAGCCGATCACAGTATTAATTTTTCTTTTATGCATTTGAAGCTTGTTAAAAACATTACACAATTCGACTTATACTTCTCTTGCATACTTTGACGTCTACAGAACCTGAAATCGGAAGCATCTTTTGAACGCATAACGATAAAAACGATCAGACATATCTTCCGGAATATATCTGACCGCTTTTATTATTTTGCAAGTTCTTTTATTATATTTTCTACTTCAGAAATATCAATTTCCAGCATTTCCGCAATTTGTTCGATTGAGAATTTATTAGACAACTTTCTCATAAGTTCTTGCTTCTCTTCTAATTTTCCTTCTAATCTTCCTTCTGCAATACCTTCCTGTTTTATAAGTATCTTTTCTTCCCACGACTGCATATATTTCACCTCTGTCTTTTCACTTGCTTTGATCTGACAAATCCGTCTATGCATCTTTTGAATTCGTTCACTTTTACATACTTCTGACACTTCATCCGTACTATGTTCCATATACTTCAAAAGTTCTATCAATTCTGGTGACACCAGCTCAAAACTTCATTCAATAAATTGAAATCAACAACTCCCGGGGACATATCGATCTTAATTCAATACATAATTTCTGGTCGTAATTCCGCTCACTCTTCCCTTGGCATTGACCAATACTGCCTTAAAGATAGTCTCTCCTTCCGGCATCTCTACCGGTCCGGTGTACTTCGTAGAAGAAGTCGTCGGTTCTGATTTATCTGTCGTATAATACGCCGTATATCCATCCGGTACTTTAATCTCAATCTCCTGAGCAGTGCTGTACTGTCCGGTTGACGGGGACACTGCCGGTGCATCTTCGATTGGAAGTTCAACGGTATATGATTTTTTCACCGGAAGGCTTGGAATGCCCGCCTTATTTACTGCTATTGCATAGATCGTTGTGTCTCCCTCTTCAATCTGAATCGGACTATTGTACTTATGGCTGCCTGTGGTTGGCTTCTTCTTGTTCTTCGTATAATATATCTTATTTCCCGATTCTGCCGTCAGTTTTAACTGCTGAACATCATCATAATCCTCACCGTCATCCAGACTGAATTTCGGAGTCTTCACTACATATTCCGGTAATTCATCTGTAATCGTCGAAGTCGCATTATCCAGAAGCTCCGGAATCTTCTCGTTCTGATCAGAACGGATATAGAATTTGATGCACGCACGATATAATTCGATATTATCTTCCTGTTTTTTCAGTGCATCCGAGAACAGACGCTCTGCTTTTTCTGTATTATCCTGTGCCTGATAAACTTTTGAAAGGCCTGTGTATGCTTCCGGTCTGGTGTCATCTTTTGCCATGGCATTTCTGAAGCAGTCTTCTGCCTCTGTATAATCATTTCTTTCGAGTGCTTTATTTCCCTTGTTGACCGCACCAATATATGATGTCATATAAGCAAATATTCCAACAATTCCTATGATAAGTAACAGGGACAATGCAAGAAGCAGTGCACGCTTTTTCTTTTTTTTGCGAAGTGCTTTTTGTCTTGCACGCTCACGGTTACGGCGTCTGCGTTCATCCTCATTCATCTGTCTGCTTCTGTTTCTTGTATTATTTCTTGCCACACCTGTACTGCGTCTTTCATTTCCTCTACGGCTGCCGGTTGTAGATCTTCCAGCTGCATCTCTGTTACGTGAAGGCCGGGAATAATACATCTCATCCTCATAGCCATCACTGTCTATTGCACCTTTTATCTGTGCTGTAAGCATATCATCTAATGGGTTGTAGTCCGGAACAATGCGGACCTCTTTTCCACAATGTCTGCAATACAATTCCCCTTCAGGTATTCTCTGACCACAATACCTACATCTCATCTTATGCCATCCTCCTACTGTGAATTCTATCTCTTATCCATTCTTCTCATTCAAATATTGTTCAAATTCTTCCGAAGACATCAGAACTTTTCGAGGTTTTGTTCCTTCCTCCGGTCCTACGGCGCCTGCCTCACATAACTGATCCATGATTCTTGCAGCCCTGTTAAATCCTATCTTAAAAGCTCGCTGGAGCATTCCGATAGATGCTTTTTCCTTCTCAATAATCAGTCTTCCGGCATCTGCAAAATATGCATCATTTTCATTACCTTCACTTCCGACGGATCCTGATGCCGGATTTCCGGTAGGAATGGTATTCATATGCGTCTCTATATCCTGATTGTATGTAACATCGCCGTTATGTTCACGCAGATATTCTACTACCTGCTGTACTTCCTTATCTGTAACAAATGATCCCTGTACTCTGGCCGGTTTCTGATATCCTGACGGATAAAAAAGCATATCTCCCTTTCCCAGAAGCTTCTCTGCACCGTTCATATCTATAATCGTCCGGGAATCTACACCGGATGATACTGAGAATGCGATTCTCGAAGGCATATTCGCCTTGATAAGTCCGGTGATAACGTTAACTGACGGTCTCTGTGTCGCAAGCACCAGGTGGATCCCTGCGGCTCTCGCAAGCTGTGCCAGACGGCAGATTGCTTCCTCTACATCTCCCGGAGCTACCATCATCAAATCCGCAAGCTCATCAACAATAATAATGATCTGTGGCATAGGCTCCAGTTTATCGCCTTCTTCGGTCTGGACTCCAAGACTTTTGATCTTTTCGTTATATCCTTTCATATCTCTGACATTATATTTGGCAAATGCCTGATAACGTCTTGACATCTCTCCCACTGCCCAGTTCAGTGCGCCTGCCGCTTTTTTCGGATCAGTGACTACCGGAATCAGAAGGTGTGGAATACCATTATACACACTCAATTCTACAACCTTCGGATCGATCATGATCAGTTTTACTTCATTAGGGTCTGCCTTATATAAGACACTCATGATCAACGTATTGATACATACGGATTTACCAGATCCGGTAGCGCCGGCGATCAGTACGTGCGGCATCTTGGCAATATCTGCTACCACAGTCTTTCCGCCGATGTCCTTTCCTACTGCGAAAGATATCTTGGAAGAACTGTTCTTAAATTCCGGCGATTCCAGAAGATCACGGAGCATGACTGCACTGTTTTCTTTGTTCGGTACTTCAATCCCTACTGCCGCTTTTCCCGGAATCGGAGCCTCAATACGGATATCTGCCGCTGCAAGATTCAGTTTGATATCATCGGCAAGACCTACGATCTTACTGACTTTGACTCCCATTTCAGGCTGTAATTCATATCTTGTAACCGAAGGTCCACAGCTTACATTGGTAATGGTAACTTTTACCCCAAAGTTCTCGAGTGTCTGCTGCAGCTTCATAGCGGTCTCTCTTAAATGCGCATCTGATTCTCCTCCGCCGCGTTTTCCTCTCTGAAGCAGAGATAACGGCGGATACTGATACTCTTTTTTCGGCTTTACAGAATCTGCGGCAACGCTTGCAGCAACATCTGCTACTTCATCTGCCATTCCTGCCGCCCCCATCTTCGGATTCTTACGTCTTGCAGGTTTTTCCTGTGTCTTTGGATCATTTTCAGATTCCGGAGTCTTCTTTTCCGGTTCATTCGTCATGTCTTCTTTTCCATAATCTGCCGGCTCAGGATCCGCACGGTGTATGATAAATTCCGGTTTCTCCGGTCCTTTTGCTGTCTTTGGATCGATTGGAAGTTCTCTTACTTCCGGAGATTTCTTAGCGATAGACGTATCGAAAGATACTCCTTCCACATGCTTGTCTCTCCGCCTGTGCATGCCGCTGTCTGCCGCAGCCGCAGCACGTTCCTTTTCACGTTGTTCACGCTGTTCCATGCGTTCACGTTTTCTGACTTCTGCATGCTCTTTATGTCTTCTTGCATCTTCTTTTGCCCTTGCATATGCTTTATCACTGCCGGCCTTCACACCTTTTAATGCAGACTTTCCTGTAATGATCACCAGACAGATGATCATAAGGATCACTGTGACAACATATGTTCCGGCTACACCAATTGCCGGCGTTAATACAGATGCCAGTCCCTTTCCGATCTTTCCGCCAAGTTCGTCCACGAGCTGCAGCAAAATTTCAGCAAGGAACAGCAAAAGCACTGCAATTACTGTCTTCATGTAAGCATACCGGTTGCCTTTATTAGACACCTGAAAAGATACCAGACCAAACAAAACGAATGGAATGATATAGGCCACGGCCCCGAATATCTCCCACAAAACTCCGGATACGGCATCTCCTAAAAATCCTGCAACACCAAAATTACTGATCAGAAGAATGATACTGACCGCAAGTGTTATCCATATCAGGATTTCATCCATCAGAAAACTATTACCGGACTTTGCGGTTCTGGTAGATCTGGTTGTTTTTTTTGTATTTTTCTTTGTTGTTTTTTTATTAGAAGTCGACTTTTTTGAAGTCGTACCTGTTTTTTTTCTGTTCGTCTTACTCTTTGTAGACTTCGCCGTCATGAAAACTCCCCCTTATGATGGCAATACTAATTATAATTATAGCATTTAGGGGAATTGCTGTCATTACACATTTTCGTTCTTTTTTTGATTTCTGTCACTAATCATTTCGTGCAATTTATTCAATGCATCACTTAATCCGCCTACAGCATCAATGAGTCCTTCTCTTACAGCATCCTTTCCTTCCAGAAGTGTCCCAACATCTTTGACCAGCTCTGTAGGGTTTAACATTAACTCTTCGATCCGCTCCTGCTTCATAGAAGAATGTTCTGACAAAAATCTTGTGATCCGGTCCTGCGTACGTATCATGTTATCGAGACTTTGCTGAACTCCGATAAACATCCCGTTAGACCGCACCGGATGTATCACCATTGTTCCGCTTGGCACGATAAATGAATAGTCGGCCGACACTGCCAGTGGTCCGCCGATCGAATGACTGCCGCCAAGCACCAGGGATACTGTAGGTTTACTCAAAGAAGCGATCATTTCTGCAATCGAAAGTCCCGCCTCTACATCTCCTCCAAGTGTATTCAGAAGAATCAGAAGACCATCAATCTTACTGCTGTCTTCGACTTCGGCCAGCATAGGAAGCAGATGTTCATACTTTGTGGCCTTTGTATTCCCGGATACCGCTTCATGTCCTTCAATTTCACCCACTATCGTAAGAAGTTTGATTCTGTGGTTGTCCCGGCTTCCTTCAAGATTCGCACTACCGGTTTCTTTTAATTCTTCTGTCGGCTCTGCACTTTTTTCTTTTTCTTTTTTCTCTTCGCTCATAAAAACACCTCCATACTTTTTATTAGTATGGAGGTGTTGCATACATTTTATTCATCCCAGTTGTGATATACATCCTGAACATCATCGTCATCATCCAGCATATCCAGCGTCTTCTGGATATTGGCAATGTCTTTTGGATCTGTCAGTTCTACATATGTCTGAGGGATCATTGTTACTTCTGCAGATACCATCGGGATTCCTGCTTCTTCCATTGCAAGACGTACCGCACTGAAATCATCAGGATCTGTCAGTACTTCAAAGCTGTCTTCTTCTTCTACAAAGTCCTCTGCTCCTGCATCCAGTACCTGCATCATCAGTTCATCTGCATCGCCTTCATATTCTTCTTTGTCAATCACGATCTGACCTTTCTTGTCGAACATGAATGATACACATCCAGGTGTTCCTACGTTACCGCTTCCCTTTGTGAATGCATTCTTTACATTAGATGCTGTACGGTTCTTGTTATCTGTAAGAGTTTCTACGATGATAGCTGTACCGTTCGGTCCGTATCCTTCATATGTAATGTGCTCATAGTTTGCTGCACTCATATCTCCGGATGCACGTTTGATATTTCTTTCAATTGTATCGTTTGGCATGTTGTTGGATTTTGCTTTTGCGATTACATCTCTCAATCTGCTGTTATTAGAAGGATCTGAACTTCCGCCTTCTTTTACTGCTACTGCGATCTCTTTACCGATCTTTGTAAAGATCTTTCCTTTGGCAGCATCATTTTTCTCTTTCTTATGCTTAATATTGGCAAATTTTGAATGTCCTGACATGTCTTTTACCTCTCTTTATCTATTTTGTTTTATCTTTTATAAAAATTGTATTATTACACACTTTATCTATTCTATCACGCTTCGGGCAGTTTTTCAATCTTAACTGTCTGAATTATATTATTATCTACCTGTAAAGCGGTAAAACGATATCCTTCATAGTCTACTACGCACTTTTCATCTTCACCCGGAATGTGTTCCAGTTCATCGATCAGAAAACCATTTAACGTCTCATAATCTTCTTTGTCGAATGTAACAGGAATGAGATCCTCCAGATCCTCAAGCTCTGTCAGGCCATTTGCGATCATGCTTCCGTCATTCTGCTTCTGGATCATCTCATCTTCTTCATCATATTCATCCAGGATATTTCCGACGATCTCTTCCAGAATATCCTCCATAGCAACAAGTCCGGACGTCTGGCCGTATTCATCCAGAACAATCACCATATGATTCTTTGTGGACTGCATCTCTTTAAATAAAGTATCGATGCTTTTGGTTTCAGGAATATATGTAACCGGACGGAGATATTCTTTCAATTCTTTCACCGGACAGCCTCTCTTTGATTCATCCAGATAACCGGATGTTGCATCTCTTAAATGGATAATACCTATGATCTCGTCAATATCCTCCTGATATACCGGGAACCTTGAAAATCTTTCATCCAGCATGAATTTTAATGCTTCTTCCAGAGACCAGTCTCCGTCAATTGCAACAATGTTCTTACGGTGGGTCATAATGTCTTTCGCATCTTTATCCATATAGCGGAAAATATTGCGGATCAGCGCTGCAGCTTCTTTCTGCATCTCTTCATCCATTTCATCTTCATGAAATATCTGTTTCATTCGTTGGAACAAACTTCCCTCTTCCATAATTAATTATCCTTAACTCCTTCTTCTATGTATGAAGCTCGAAACTGATTCGGATCGCCTCATCTACTTTGTTCATTATCTCTTCATCCAGATGACATACCAGATCTCTAAGTCTTTGTTTGTCGATCGTGCGGATCTGTTCCAGTAAAACCACTGAATTCTTTACAATATGATATCTTCTTGCATCGATTTCTACATGCGTTGGCAGTTTGGCCTTATTCATCCGGGATGTGATAGCGGCACAGATAACAGTTGGGCTGTGTCTGTTTCCCACATCATTCTGAATGATCAGAACCGGACGGATTCCTCCCTGTTCCGATCCCACCACCGGACTTAAATCTGCATAATAGATATCTCCTCGTTTCACCTGCACTTTGCTTCACACTCCGATTCTTAAGATATACTAAGTATTTCCTTTTTTCTCAGATGTATTCTGCAAAGTTTTACGATATCTACAGAACCTGCCACCGGCAGCTTCTGTACGAATGCACGGCAATTAAAAACTGTCTACCTGTTCTACGACTTCTCCGTGGCGGATATATTCTCTTGGAATACGTTTGTTCAATACACACACGAATTCATAATTAAATCTTCCGGAAAGTTCTCCCAGCGTATCAACTGACAGGAACTCCTTTCCGTCACGTCCGAATATTACAACTTTATCTCCGAATTCCACGTCCTCGATAGCTGTCACATCAACCATGAACTGATCCATACATACACGTCCGATGATCGGTGCTTTCTGCCCGTGGATCAGCACATATCCTTTATTAGACAGACTTCTTGGATATCCGTCTCCATAACCGACCGGAATCGTAGCCACTTTTGTCGGACGGGTTGTAACATACGTTCCGCCATAGCTTACAGGCTTTCCTTCTGTCAGCCATTTTACATGGGCAACATGACTGATAAGTTCCATTGCCGGTTTTAACGGAACCCGTTCTTTCTCTACCTCATCTGACGGATACATGCCATATGTAGTGATACCCGCACGTACAATATCCATATTCGCTTCTTTCAGATCAATGATACCTGCGCTGTTGGAGCAATGATAATACTGGAACGTAACACCTCTTTTTTTCAGTTCTTCTTTCATCCAGAGATATTTATCAAGCTGCTCATTGGTAAATGTCTTATCTGCTTCATCAGACTTGGAAAAATGTGTAAACATTCCTTCCATTACCAGGTTCGGCAGTTTACTGATCTTTGCGATTTCTTCGGCATTCTCCTCTGTAATCTGGAATCCCAGTCTTGCCATTCCAGTGTCAAGCTTAATATGTACATAGACTTTACAGCCCATGGCTTCTGCAAGCTCTGACACTTCTTTTGCCATCTCATAACTATAGACAGTCATACGTACTTCATTGCGGATCATCGTATCCCACTGATCCGGGAAAATGCATCCAAGAACCAATACCGGTTTCTTCAAACATGCATCTTTTAATAAAATAGCTTCATCCAGCGTAGCTACTGCATAACCCCAGATATAATCCTTGGGTTCCAGAAGCTTTGCAATCTGAACGGCACCATGTCCATAACCATCCATCTTGATGACTGCCATCATCTGTGTATCTTTCTGAATATTTTTCTTCATCATCTCTATATTATATTCAACCGCATCTAAATCGACTCTGGCTAAAACTCTTGTATAATGTTTCACTGCTATTCATCCTCCAGTTTCATTAATGCTTTACTGATATATTCTATCAGATCTCTTGCCATTACACTATATACGCCTTTTTCAAATTTTGCAAGGTCACCGGCCAAACCATGTACATATGTACCTAATCTGGCTGCTTTTTTCGTATCTTTTTCCTGCACCATAAAGCCTGCGATCACACCGGCCAGCACATCTCCCGAACCGGCTTTTGCCATCGCACTGTTCCCGGTAAGATTCAGGCAGATTTCATTTGCCTTATCTGCGATCAGTGTTCTGGAATCTTTTAATACACAGGTTACCTGATATCCGTCAGCGAATTTCTTCAGGATCTGTATCCGGTCTTCTCTAAGATCTTCCACAGGGATGCCTGTAAGTCTAGACATCTCTTTCATATGCGGCGTAAATATGAACTTCCGGTCTGCCAGCCGATCAAGAAGATCTTTGTTATCTGACAGAAGATTTAACCCATCTGCATCGATCAGGCATGGAACATCCACGTACTCTATAACCGTCTGCAATAACTTCTCCGATGTTGTACTTCTTCCAATGCCGGAACCAATACACACACCGTCTGCCCACTTAAGAAGCTTTAGTACTTCTTCTTTATTAAATTCATCATAAGCCGTTATGATCGCTTCCGGCAGAAGTGTCTGCAATATCTCGCGGTTGTCCTTTGGTGTATAGATTCTGACAAGCCCGGCTCCTGTCATATAAGCCGCATGGGCATTCAGATATGCCGCACCTGCCATACCCTTACTTCCAGCGATCACAAGAAGCCTTCCATAACTTCCCTTATTAGAATCTTCCGGTCTTTCCGGAAGCATTCTACGATATTCTTCTCTTCCAAAAGAATGGATCACATCTGCATCCTGTAATAACGGCTCATGCGAAATGCCAATCTCTGCTACTGTTACTCTTCCTGCATATACTCTGCCCTGCGCCAGCTCAAGACCGATCTTTTTCGCCTCGAATGTCACTGTATCATCTGCGTGGAATGCACAACCAAGCACACATCCCGTAGAGGCTGAAAGTCCTGATGGGATATCTACTGCAAATTTTGTACCCTGCATCTGATTCATACGTTCAATCACCTGACGATATGTACCTTCAATCTTACGGCTCAGTCCGACTCCGAACACGGCATCTATCACTATGCTGTAGCTGTTATCCTGCGGGATATCTTCCGTGATCTTACCACCACATTCTTTAAGACGTCTTATCTGTTCCCGTGTCTCCGGTGTACAATGCTCTGGATTGCCGACCAGATAAGTATCCACAGAACACCCCATATTCTTCAAGATCCTGGCGATGGCAAATCCATCTCCGCCATTATTCCCTGATCCACATACCACACAGACAGAAGAAAGATCCAGATTCTCACTTTGCATCGTCTGTACACAGGCATTTGCTGCACGCTCCATTAATTCCAGTGATGCGATGCCCAGTTCCTGAATCGTGTACTGATCGGCAGCCTTCATTTGCGCAGCATTAACCAGAAGTTTCATATATTCATTCATCTCCCATCAGATATATCTCTGCAACAAAAGAACGTGTAAAAATATGTCCGTATTCCAGACTACTCCTACACGCTTTCTTGTATTATAGTTTATTTATGGTCCTCTTTGTAACGACTGATATTGTATGACAACTGCATCAGACTTTCTGACAGATGCACATTCTCAACAACAACATTATCCGGAAGGTTCAAATCTGTATGTGCAAAGTTCCAGATCGCACGTACTCCGTTCTCAACCAGCATATTCGCAACTTCAATTGCTTTCTCTTTCGGAATCGTCAGAACTGCAATATCAATCTCATTATTCTGAACAAACGTTTTCAGATCATCCATCATACGGATCGGAACTCCACGGATGGATACTCCCTGAAGTCTTGGATTCACATCAAAGATTCCTTTCAGAATGAATCCACGGTTCTCGAAGGCTGCATAATTAGCCAGTGCCTGCCCAAGATTACCTGCACCAATGATAATAATATTGTGGTCTTCTTCCAATCCTAATATCTTTCCAATCTCTGTGTATAAATACTTAACATTATAACCGTATCCCTGTTGTCCGAATCCTCCGAAATTATTAAGATCCTGACGGATCTGGGATGCTGTTACTTTCATCCGCTTACTCAGATCGTTCGAAGAAATCCGCTCTACACCATTTTCCAACAGTTCGCCCAAATATCTGTAATACCTCGGCAATCTTCTTATGACCGCACGAGAAATCTCTCTTTCTTCCAATGTTTTCACCCTTCCAATCATAGTCTAAAATAATTATATAAAATTGAAAGATTATTGTCAAACTATTGTTGAATTTTATGCAATTTCCGTTATAATAAAGTAGCATGTGTAAATGCATTTTGAGAATACCAACGTATCAATTATCCATAACTCAGGAGGAAATATATGATATTAGCATGTCACGGGATCCAGAAATCTTTCGGTGAACACCTCATCGTCAGAGATGGATCTTTCCATATAGAAGATCACGAAAAAGCAGCTCTTGTCGGACCGAACGGTGCCGGTAAGTCCACTCTGCTCAAAATGATTGTAGGCGAATTAGCCCCGGATGACGGCAACGTCATCCTGACAAAAGGTAAGACACTTGGCTATCTCGCCCAGCATCAAGAGATGCAAAGCGGTAATACAATCTACGAAGAAGTCCGCACCGCAAAGGCCGATATAATCGCTATGGAGCGCCGTATCCGCGAGATCGAGATGGAACTTAAGCATCTCTCCGGCGACGCCCTGAACGACCGTCTGGAAACTTACAACCGCCTTACGGCCGCTTTCGAACGTGAGAACGGCTATTCTTGCGAAAGTGAGATCACCGGTGTGTTAAAGGGACTTGGATTTACGGAAAATGATTTCACCAAACCCGTCGACACTCTCTCCGGAGGACAGAAAACCCGTGTATCTCTCGGCAAGCTTCTGTTAACAAAACCGGACATCTTGCTTCTTGATGAGCCAACCAACCATCTGGATCTGAATTCAATTGCATGGCTTGAAACCTATCTTCTAAACTATCAGGGAGCTGTGCTGATCGTGTCTCATGACCGTTATTTTTTGAACAAAGTTGTCACGAAAGTTCTTGAAATCGAGCTTGGAGAACTTCGTACTTATATGGGAAATTACAGCGACTATGCAGCAAAGAAGCAGCAGCTTCGCGACATACGCCTGAAGGAATATCTTAACCAGCAGCAGGAAATCAAGCATCAGGAAGCGGTTATCGAAAAGCTTCGTTCTTTCAACCGCGAAAAATCCATCAAACGTGCCGAAAGTCGCGAAAAGATGTTGGAAAAGATGCAGACCATCGAAAAACCGATAGAAGTTAATACAGATATACATCTGAAACTGGAACCATCCTGTGTAAGTGGCAATGATGTTCTGACTATTGAACATTTAAGCAAATCTTTCCCCGGACAGGAACTTTTTACAGACGTTAATCTCGAGATCAAACGTGGTGAACATGTCGCAGTAATCGGTGATAACGGAACAGGAAAGACTACGCTTCTTAAGATCTTAAACCGAGTGGTATCTGCTGATTCCGGTACTTATACACTTGGCTCCAATGTTAAGATTGGCTACTACGATCAGGAACATCATGTCCTTCATATGGAAAAAACAATTTTTGACGAGATTTCCGATGATTATCCAACTCTTACGAATACGGAAATCCGGAATGTGCTTGTAGCATTTCTTTTTACCGGTGATGATGTCTTCAAACAGATCAGTTCTTTGAGCGGTGGGGAACGCGGACGTGTATCTCTTGCGAAACTGATGCTCTCTGAAGCGAATTTTCTGATCCTCGACGAGCCGACCAACCATTTGGACATCGCATCCAAAGAAATCCTTGAGAATGCTTTGAATGATTATACCGGCACTGTACTTTATGTCTCTCATGACCGTTATTTCATCAATCAGACTGCATCACGGATACTGGATCTTGTCAATCACACATTTGTAAATTATATCGGAAATTATGACTATTATCTGGAGAAAAAAGAAGAACTCACTACTGCATATGCCGGAGTAGCTTCTACATCTTCATCCGTTTCAGATAACAGTACAGACAAGAATGTATCCGAGTCAAAACTCAGCTGGCAGGAGCAAAAGGAAGCCCAGGCAAGACTTCGCAAACGTCAGAATGAGCTAAAAAAGACTGAAGAACGTATCAGCGAACTGGAAGGCCGTGACGGTGAGATCGATGCCCTGATGGTTCAGGAAGAGATTTTCACCAACTCTGTAAAATGCCAGGAACTCGCAAAAGAAAAAGCCGCAATAGCGGAAGAATTAGAAGAATTATACATGAAATGGGAGGAATTAGCGGAAGACGCTTAAACGCCTGATTTGCAACTTTTTAGCCCGCTCCAGAAAGCTTCTGGGGCGGGCTTTTATATTGCCATGCATTCGTAAGGAGCTGCCGGTGGCAGGTCCTGTAGATATATATTATCTATTTTAATTTTTCAGCAATTGCCTTAATAAATCCTTCGCTGTTCAATACGGTTGGATTTTCCAGTGTCGTGATCAATGCCAGATCTTTCGTCATCTTACCTTCTTCAATGGTATCAATGGTTGCTTTTTCAAGCTTATCTGCGAATGCTGCCAATTCGGCATTTCCATCCATCTCACCACGTTTTCTAAGAGCACCTGTCCATGCAAAAATTGTAGCTACAGAGTTTGTAGAAGTCTCTTCCCCTTTCAGATGCTTGTAATAATGACGTTGTACAGTTCCATGAGCTGCCTCATATTCATAATTTCCATCCGGTGATACCAGAACAGATGTCATCATTGCAAGAGAACCAAATGCGGAAGAAACCATATCACTCATTACATCTCCGTCATAGTTCTTACATGCCCAGATATATCCGCCTTCTGATTTCATAACTCTTGCAACCGCATCATCGATCAAAGTATAGAAATATGTAATTCCGGCTTCTTTGAACTTCTCGGCATAATCTTTGTCAAAGATTTCCTGGAAAATATCTTTGAATGTATGGTCATACTTCTTAGAGATCGTATCTTTTGTTGCGAACCACAGATCCTGCTTTGTATCCAATGCATAATTAAAGCAGCTTCTCGCAAAGCTTTCAATAGATCCGCATAAGTTATGCATTCCCTGTGCAACACCCGGTCCTGCATAGTTGTGTACCAGTTCTCTGGTCTCTGTGCCGTCTTCTGCCGTGTATACCAGTTCTACTTTTCCAGGTCCAGGAATCTTCATCTCTGTATTTTTATATACATCTCCATATGCATGTCTTGCAATAGTGATTGGTTTTTTCCAGTTTTTTACACATGGCTCAATGCCTTTTACAACAATCGGTGCACGAAATACAGTTCCGTCAAGTATTGCACGGATCGTTCCGTTCGGACTCTTCCACATTTCTTTCAGATCATACTCTTTCATACGTGCCGCATTCGGTGTGATTGTTGCACATTTTACTGCAACTTTATATTTCTTGGTTGCATTAGCAGCATCGATTGTTACCTGATCATCTGTCTCATTTCTATGTTCCAGACCCAGATCATAATATTCTGTGTTCAGTTCAATATATGGCTCCAGAAGATCTTCTTTGATCATCTTCCAGAGAATTCTTGTCATCTCGTCTCCGTCCATCTCTACGATCGGTGTTGTCATTTTAATTTTTGCCATGGTATTTGTCTCCTTTCTATCTGTTCGCGGCATCTTTTATTATTCTTCCAGATGCAGATTTTCCATCACGTGTAATATATGTTCATTTGCAAGCTGTTCTGCTTTTGCCGCATCTTTTGCCTTGATTGCTTCCAGGATTTCTCTGTGTTCTTCTATTGATTTCTCGGCACGCTCCGGTGCTTCAATAGACATCGTCCTGGCAAGCTGTACATACTTGTGAAAATCTGTTAATACATGTTCCAGGATCCTGCTGTTGGATGCCTCATACAATATCTTATGAAACTTACCATCCATTTCTGACATCTGTTCAATCTGTCCGGATCCCTTCTTATGCAAATGAAATTCTGACAGAAGAATCACTTCTTCCAGTTCTTCAATCTGCGCATCCGTAATATATTTCGTTGCCCAGTTGGCACACAGCCCTTCCAGTTGCGAACGTATCTTATAGATATCTTTCACATCTTTTCTGGTAATGGCTGTCACATACGCACCTTTATTCGGAATGATCGTAACCAGTCCTTCTAACTCCAATTGTCTTAAGGCTTCTCTTACCGGTGTTCTGCTTACCCCCAGTTCTTCACCGATTGTTACTTCCCTTAATTCTTCATGATTTTTATATACCCCATTCAGAATATCTTCCCGCAGATGCCGGAACACTCTTCCTCGTAAGGATCTGTCCTGATATTCTTCCATTAAAAACACCTCTGCTATATCAATTCCACACCAAGTCTCTTGCAGTTTTCGTCGATAACTCTGATCAACTCATCGTCTGTAAGAACGGTTACTCGTCCTTCTTCATACTGCTTATCTACCCATTCTTTTACAGAACTTACAAGTTCTGAGTTCTTATCTACTTTCTTGTCCTCCGGCAGCTTAAAATATGTATTGATCCAGTGTGCAATACCTGCAAGTCCGGATGTGTTAGATATTGCAACAAGCGGAGGACGGTTCAGGAATTTTCCAGTATCAAATACGTTGTAGATCTCTTCATTCTTCAATAAACCATCTGCATGGATTCCGGCCCTTGTTACATTAAAGTTCTTACCAACAAAAGGTGTTCTTGAAGGAATATGATATCCGATCTCTTTCTCATAATAATCTGCAAGCTCTGTGATAACTGTTGTATCCATCCCATCCAGTGTGCCACGAAGCTGTGCATATTCGAACACCATCGCTTCCAGTGGTGTATTACCGGTACGCTCTCCGATTCCAAAAAGTGAACAGTTCACACCGCACGCACCATAAAGCCATGCTGTCGATGAATTGCTGACTGCCTTATAGAAATCATTATGTCCGTGAAATTCGATCAGTTCGCTTGGAACACCGGCATGTACTCTGAGTCCATAGATGATTCCCGGAATAGATCTTGGTATTACAGCTCCCGGATAGTTGACCCCGTATCCCATGGTATCACAGACACGGATCTTGACCGGAATCTTATACTCATCCATCAGTTTCATAAGTTCCAGACAGAATGGAATGACGAATCCATAGATGTCGGAACGTGTGATATCTTCCAGATGACATCTCGGGCTGATTCCTGTTTCAAGACATTCTCTTACGATAGACAGATAATGTTCCATTGCCTCACGTCTTGTCATCTTTAGTTTATAGAATATATGATAGTCCGAACAGCTTACCAGAATACCAGTCTCTTTCATTCCGATCTCTTTCACCAGTTCGAAATCTTTCTTGCTCGCACGGATCCAGCTTGTTATCTCCGGGAATTTATAATCCTTTTCCATGCATTTGTAGACTGCGTCTCTGTCCTTTTTACTATAGAGGAAGAATTCACACTGTCTGATCTTTCCCTTCGGACCACCCAGACGATGAAAATAATCATATAATGTTACGATCTGCTCAGTACTGTACGGGGCACGTGATTGTTGGCCATCTCTGAATGTTGTATCTGTGATCCAGATCTCATCCGGCATACAATGCGGAACAATTCGGTCATTGAATGCGATTTTCGGAATCTCGTCATAATGGAACAGATTACGAAATACATTCGGTGTCTTCACATCCACCAACGGGTACATGTGCTCTTCCAGTTGCAATAAATTTGTATGATCATCCAGGTATACTTTCCTGTTTTCCATTTTCCATCGCCTGCTTTCTAAAATATTTTTTCGTAGTAAAGTACTAAATTCAACATGTATAATTGTATACAATAATACATGTGTTGTCAAGTTCTATTATGGATATTTATTCAAAAAAAATGATTATGGGGATTCCATAATCATTTTTTATATATTATTAATAAAGTTTTGCGTTAACTTCTCTTGGACTTAAGCCCTCGTCTTCTAAGGCTTTCATAATCTGGTGTTTGTGTTCGGTTCCGAATGCTTCCAGAGTGATTCGAAGTTCTACTGCTGCGTTTCGGTTGGTACTTACGAACTGGTTATGCTCCAGTTTGATTACATTACCATTTGCTTTGGCGATTGTAGCTGCAACGCGTACCAGTTCACCCGGCTTGTCCGGAAGAAGTACAGATACAGAGAAGATTCTGTCTCTCTGGATCAGTCCGTGCTGTACGATCGAGGACATTGTAATCACATCCATATTACCACCACTTAAGATGGATACGACTTTCTTTCCTTTCAGATCAAGCTGTCTGAGCGCCGCTACTGTCAGAAGGCCTGAATTTTCTACGATCATCTTGTGATTCTCTACTACATCGAGGAATGCACCGATCAGATCATCATCTGCAACTGTAATAACTTCATCTATATTCTTTTCTGCATATGGGAAGATCTTTTCTCCGACACGTTTTACAGCTGTACCATCAGCGATCGTATTGGCACTTGCAAGTGTTACCGGATGTCTTTCTTTCAATGCCTCTGTCATGCTTGCAGCGGCAGCCGGTTCTACACCGATTACTTTGACATTCGGATTCAGCATCTTGGTAAGTGTCGAAACTCCTGTGATCAGACCGCCGCCACCGATTGGTGCGAGAATATAATCTACGTCCGGAAGTTCTTCAAAGATTTCCATTGCAATACTTCCCTGTCCCGTTGCAACATCCAGATCATCGAAAGGATGTACGAATGTGTATCCTTCTTCTTCTGCCAGTTTCATTGCATATGCACAGGCATCATCATAGACATCTCCGTGTAATACGACTTCTGCTCCATAGCTCTTTGTACGATTTACTTTGATCAATGGTGTAACTGTCGGCATAACTACCGTTGCCTTGCAGCCGAATTTCTTTGCTGCATATGCCACGCCCTGTGCATGGTTACCTGCAGACGCAGTTACAAGACCTTTCTTTCTGTCTTCTTCGCTCATTGTACTGATCTTGTAATATGCACCACGTACTTTATAAGCACCTGTATACTGCATATTCTCTGGTTTCAGATAGACATCAGCACCTGTCTGTTTGCTTAAGTATTCGCTGTATACCAGCTTAGTTGGCAGGGTTACTTCTTTTACGATTGCACTCGCCTGTTTGAATTTTTCTAATGTTAACATCTCGTACTTCCTCTCTTCCTCTTATTCGTTTTCTGAGACCTCTTCTGAAGCCTCATCATCTTTCGGTCTTTCGAATAACGCATTCACGAAATCATCTGCATTAAATTTCTGCAAATCGTCAATAGTCTCTCCCACACCGATATATTTTACCGGAACGCCCAGCTCTGCATGGATGGCAACTGCGATTCCTCCTTTTGCGGTTCCATCCATCTTTGTCAAAACGATCCCTGTAATCTCTGCCACATCGTTGAATTCCTTCGCCTGCTGCAGGGCATTCTGTCCTGTTGTTGCATCCAGAACAACCAATGTCTCTCTGTATGCCTCAGGGAATTCCCGGTCAATGATCTTATTCATCTTTCTAAGTTCTTCCATCAGATTCTTTTTATTGTGCAGACGTCCGGCTGTATCGATCATCAGCACATCTGCATGCCGCGCCTTTGCTGCCGCAACAGCATCAAACACAACCGATGCCGGATCAGATCCCTCCTGTCCGCCGATCAGCTCTGCCTGCGAACGGTTCGCCCATTCTTTTAACTGTTCTCCGGCCGCCGCACGGAATGTATCGGCCGCTGCAATTACAACTTTCTTATTCTCTGCACGAAGCTTTCCTGCAAGCTTTCCGATCGTTGTAGTCTTTCCTACACCATTGACACCGATTACCATCACTACGGATGTGCAGTTTTCAAATTCATATGCTGTTTCTCCGATGTCCATCTGTTCTTTGATACTTTCGATCAGAAGTTCCCGGCATTCCATTGGTTCTTTGATGTGTTTTTCTTTTACTTTTGCCTTCAGATCATCCAGAATATCATATGTTGCCTGTACACCAAGATCTCCCATGATCAGAACCTCTTCCAGCTCCTCGTAAAAGTCATCATCGATACGGGAGAATCCGTGAAAGATGCTGTCCATTCCTGATACAATATTGTCTCTGGTCTTACCAAGACCGGCAACCAGTTTTTCAAAAAATCCCATATCTTCCTCCTATTTATCCAGTTCATTTTCAAGCAGGCTGACAGATACCAGTGTAGATACACCTTTTTCCTGCATAGTGATACCATACAGTCTGTCTGCCGCCGTCATTGTTCCACGTCGATGTGTGATTACTATGAATTGCGTATACTTTGTTAACTTGTGCAAATATTGTGCAAAACGGTCTACGTTATTATCATCCAGTGCCGCTTCGATCTCATCCAGCAGACAGAACGGTGACGGCTTCAGATTCTGGATTGCAAAAAGAAGTGCTATCGCTGTCAATGCTTTTTCTCCACCGGACAACTGCATCATATTCTGCAGCTTCTTTCCAGGCGGCTGGGCAATGATCCGGATACCCGCCTCCAGAATATCCTCATCTTCCATAAGTTCCAGCGTTCCTTTTCCGCCTCCGAACATTTCCTTGAATACCTGATCGAACTCGGCTGCAATTCTGGCGAACTGCTCTTTGAACTGCTTACGCATGGCATTATCAAGTTCCTCGATAATCTGTTCCAGTGTTTCGGCTGCTTCTACCAGATCATCATGCTGGCCTTTCAGGAATTCATAACGCTCGGATACACTTTTATATTCTTCTATCGCATTAACATTGACATTACCCAGTGCACGGATCTCACCTTTTAACTCCTGGATCCGTCTCTTCATATCTGCAAGATCGGTCAGGTTCGGATTCCTAAGTTCTTTTGCGTGATTCAGTGTGAGTTCATATTCCTCCCACATATAATTAATCTGCTTTTCAGAAGCTTCTTCGTACCCTTCCCTCTGACTTTCCAGACGATAAACCTCTTTATCAAGATCTGTCATATGTTTTGAGATCTCTTCACGTTTTTCGAAAAATGATTTGTGCCGTTTATTCAATTCCTCACGTTCTCTTTTTGAACGTTCAATCTGAAGTTTGATTTCATCAAACAGATCCCCGGAATTATCAATTGTTGTTTTCAATTCCTGGATCTTCTTCTCTTTTTCGGCAATTTCCTGAGAATTTCCACCCTTATTCTTTGTCAGTTCTTCCAATTCTGCCCGGAATTTATCCATCTCTTCACGGATACGGATAATATTTTCCGTAATAAATGTATACTTCTGCTCTAATCCTGCATATTCCAGATGAATCTGTTCTGATTTTCTGGTCTTAAAGCTTTCCTTTGCGTGGATCTCTTCCAGCTCTTTTTGTTCTTTCTCAATGTTGATATTCAGATCATTTTCCAGACTTTCTGACGTATCCAGTTCTATATTAATAGACTCCTGATTGTCCATTATCTCGTTGATCTGTGTATCCAGTTTTGCAGCTTCATTTCGCAGATTATCGAATTGTTGTTTGAAGCTCTGGATCTTTGCAGATGACTGATCTGCATTCATCTTTGCGGTATTCTGTACGACATACGCTTTCTGAAGCTCTGCACTGATTGCGTCAGTCTTTTCATAATACCCTGCGCGTTCATCTTTCAGGCCACAGATCTGCTGTTCCGTCTCCGTCATCTCCTGTTTTAATTTCTGAACGGTCTTTTCAAACTCTTCGATTTCTCTTCGTCTGCTCAGAAGATTACTGGAATTCTTAAATGCTCCACCGGTCATGGAACCACCCGGATTGATCAGTTCCCCTTCCAGTGTAACGATACGGATTGACTGGTGGTATTTTCTTGCGATCATTGTTGCATGATCAATATGATCTACTACCAGTGTTCTTCCCAGCAGATAATCTGCGAGAGTTTTATATTTATTCTCTACCTGAACCAGTTTGTTGGCTGTTCCGACAACTCCCGGTTCTTTAAGTGCTTCCGGACGATTGATCCCGGGATTCGCACGGATTGATGTTAAAGGCAGGAATGTTGCACGGCCGAACTTATTCTTCTTCAGGAAATTGATCATACGTTTTGCCGTATCTTCATCCTCGGTTACGATATTCTGGATATTACCGCCAAGTGCGGTCTCAATAGCAATCTCATAGTCTTTTTCAACCTTTACGATATCTGCTACTACACCCAGAAGTCCCTTCTCACGGTCCTTATTATCCATAACTTTACGAATACTGTTACCGTATCCGTCATAACGTTCTGTAATATTCTTAAGGGATTCCAGTCTTGACTGCTCCCGGTGGAAAGCAGACTGACCAATCTGTAATTTCTGAGACTCTCTGGATATCTGCGCCTGTAACGTCTTAATGTTACTTTCATATTCTTTATTTTCATTGTTCAGGGCTATGATCTTGTCTGAGATAACTTTTAATTCCATCTGATACTTGTTCAGATTTTCATTTTCTTCTGCAATCTCACTGTCATTAGCAAGGATCTCTCGGTTGATCTGCGACTTTCTAACCTGGATCTGTTCCATCATCGTATCAAATTTCTGGATCTGAGCTTTCGTAGATGCTCTGTTATTCAGTATCTCCATGATATGATTCTTCTTTTCATCAACGGATCCTGTAATCTGTGCTATCTTCGCCTGTAATTCCGTCAGTTCATTCTTAATCTGATCTTCTTCCGACTGTTTTTCTTCCATCTGTTTTACAATGGAATCCTTCTCCGTCTGAAGTTCTTTCATCTGTCCTTCACGGACATCCATCTCGGAATCAATCACGCTGGCCCGCTGATCGAAATGTTCATCGTTCATCCGTGCACTGTGAATCTGTTCCTTTAACAGTGCGATCTGGTTCTCTAACTGCTGCTTCAGAATCGTCGTCTCATTTAATTGACGGTTAGCCTTTTCGACAGAAGCGTCGATCACTTCCACCTGTTCTTCAATCGCCTCATATTCCGTCTTCGTATCCGCATATTGTCTGGTTGCTTCTTCAAGCTCCCCTTTTGTAATACGAAGCTTCTCTTCCAGCCCCCGAATCTGATCTCGGATACGTTCCATTTCCAGCAGGAACATGTTGATATCGTATGTTTTTAATTCTTCCTTCCGTTTCAGATACTCCCTCGCCTTTTCAGACTGACGTTCTAACGGCCCAACCTGCTTTTCCAACTCAGACAGAATATCATTGACACGAACCAGATTCTGGCGTTCATCTTCTAACTTTTTGACCGACATACTTTTTCTTCGTTTGAATTTGACAATTCCTGCTGCTTCATCAAAAAGCTCTCGCCTCTCATCCGGCTTACCACTTAAGATCTTATCAATCTGTCCCTGTCCGATAATCGAATACCCTTCTTTTCCGATACCTGTATCATAGAAAAGTTCATTTACATCTTTTAATCTGCATGCTCTTCCATTGATCAGATATTCGCTTTCTCCGGAACGGTATAGCTTTCTTGCTACCGTAACTTCTTCGTAATCAACCGGAAGCTTATGGTCTGAATTGTCCAGAGTGATCGCCACCGATGCATAACTAAGCGGCTTTCTGTTCTCAGTACCGGAAAAAATAACATCCTGCATGCTGCCGCCTCTTAACTGCTTCACACGCTGTTCCCCAAGCACCCATCTGACCGCATCTGCTACGTTACTTTTTCCACTTCCGTTCGGACCGACAATGCCGGTGATTCCATTATGGAATTCGAATTTAATTTTATTGGCAAATGATTTAAATCCCTGCACTTCTATGCTTTTTAAATACATTCCACACCTACTTTATATTCTTTTCATGCAGTTTCAAAATGCTGATATATGCAGCCTCCTGCTCTGCCGCTTTCTTCGTCCGGCCTTCTCCGACTCCGTATTCTTCTTCTCCGATATGTACCGCAACACGGAAAATCTTATTATGATCCGGTCCCTCTTCACCAATCAGATGATACGAGATTACTTCTTTAAAATTCGCCTGCACGATTTCCTGCAGGATAGTCTTGCTATCAAAAAAGAGTTTCTTGTTCTCCAAATCTTTCAAAATAAATCGATGTATGAACTCTTTTGCATTAGCAAAACCACCATCAAGATAAATTGCTCCGATCAGAGCCTCCATTGCATCCGATGTTACAGATTCTCTCTTTCGTCCTCCGGTAGCATCTTCTCCTTTACCAAGCAAAAGGTATTCGCCAAGATCCAGATCTCTTGCGCAGAATGCCAGCGCCGGTTCACATACCATACTTGCCCTCGTCTTCGTAAGTTCCCCTTCCGGAAGCTTCGGATTATTGTGAAACAGGAATTCGCTGGACACCAGTTCAAGGACCGCATCTCCCAGAAATTCCAGACGTTCATTACACTCATACTTTGGCAGATGCTTTTCATTGGCATAAGAGCTGTGAATCATCGCCTTTGTAAACAGGGTAAAGTCATCAAATTTGTAACCAATCTTTCCTTCTAATTCTTTAAGGTCTTTGCTCATTGTAAACTCCATCCTAAAGAACGAAAAAAGCCCCTGGCAGGGCTCTTTCGTTCTTTTTATATCTGCCTAGTTATTATTTGTTGCATTCTTGATCTGCTCAACAGCATCTCCAACTGTAGAGATCTGCTCAGCGTCATCATTATCAATCTCAATGTCAAATGTTTCTTCTATTCCCATAATAATCTGGAAGATATCAAGGGAGTCTGCTCCCAGATCATCTACAAATGTTGTGTCCTCTGTAATATCATTCACTTCTACATTTAATACATCAGCGATGATTTCTTTTAATTTTTCAAGTTCCATATCAAATCTCCTTTTCTCATCATAGTTAGTAATATATTATTCAGCGGATTTTTGCTCCGATTGAATACTTTCTTTGATCTTTTCATTAATTTTCTGCTTTTTAAATGTCACACATTGGATCAGTGTATTGCTGACTTCTTTTGCTTTCGAGCTTCCATGTGTCTTTACGACCAGACCGTTTAATCCAAGCAATGGCGCACCGCCATACTCACTTGCATCAAATGACTTTAAAGTTGTTTTTAACGCCGGTTTGATAAGCAATGCTCCGATCTTGCTTCTGAGTGTGGACATCAGTCCTTCTTTTACCTTACTGATCAGTACCGCTCCGACACCTTCATATAGCTTAAGGATTACATTGCCCGAAAATGCTTCTGTCACAATGACATCAGCCTGTCCATGCGGAATCTCTCTTGCTTCTACACTTCCGATAAAATTCAGTTCTTTTTCTTCTTTTAAAAGAGGAAACGTCTCCTTTACCAGTGCATTACCTTTTTCTTCTTCTGCTCCGATATTTACAATCCCAACTTTCGGATTCTTAATACCAACTACATGTTCCATATAGATAGAACCCATCTTGGCAAACTGAACCAGATGTGAGGCTCTGGCATCTACATTCGCTCCACAGTCGATCAGAAGTGCTACACCCTTCTCTGTCGGGATCAGTGACGCAAGTGGTGGCCGCTCTACACCTTTGATCCTTCCAACGATTACCTGTCCGCCTACCAGAATTGCTCCGGAACTTCCGGCAGATACAAATGCATCAGCCTTTCCTTCCTTTACCATCTTCATTCCGACTACAATAGAAGAATCTTTCTTTCTTCTGATCGCATTCACCGGAGGTTCGGCAGTCTCTATTACTTCTGTTGTATTCACAACTTCCAGTCTGTTCTTATCATAAGTATACTTCTGCAATTCAGCATTCACTATATCTTCTTTGCCAAGCAGATATACCTTTATATCCTGTTCACGTCCAAGAGCATCTACTGCTCCTTTTACCATTTCACCCGGTGCATTATCCCCGCCCATGGCGTCCAATGCTATCACCGTAATTTCTGACATATTGATTCCTCCTAATATTACTGAATTTATTCTACTAAACATCCATGCAAAAATCAATATTTTCAAAAATATTTATCAGAAGTTTGATAATATATGATCCGGTTGGTATAATACCTTTTATCATCAAAATTAAATATGGAATTATAGAAAGAAAGGGATCAATAAATGGATTATTATAAGAGAGCTCTTGAACTCAACGATGAAACCATAAAAAACAGACGTTACTTTCATATGAATGCAGAGGCCGGTCTTCATATGCCAATGGCCTGCGTATATGTAATGGACAAATTAACCGAATATGGATTGGTGCCTTCGAGGTGCGGAGAAGGTGTGACTGCTACTGTCGGAAATGGCGGTAAAGTCTTATTATTACGTGCGGACATGGATGCCCTCCCAATGCCGGAAGAAAGCGGACTTCCATTTGCCTGCCCGACCGGAAAAGAAGCACATGCCTGCGGACATGATTTTCACGCTGCCATGTTACTGACCGCTGCAAAAATGCTAAAAGAAAATGAGGCCGAGTTAAAAGGCACAGTCAAATTTATGTTCCAGCCTGCGGAAGAAACATTCAAAGGCAGTAAAAATATGATAGAACATGGTATCCTGGAGAATCCGAAAGTAGATGCGGCACTGGCCTATCATGTATCTCCAGGGCAGATGCCGGTTGGAATCTACATGTATAACAGTACAGGAACTATGATGTACTCCGTTGACGGTTTTCATATCGAAATCAAAGGAAAGGGAGCACATGGTGCCTATCCTCAGAATTCCGTTGATCCGATCAATATTGCAGCCCATGTATATTTTGCACTGCAGTCTGTAATCGCCCGTGAGGCAGATCCTTCCAAAGCCTGTCTTATGACCGTCGGTAAATTCCAGGCCGGAACCGCCGCCAATATCATTCCTGATACTGCCGTTCTCGAAGGAACTATTCGAACGAACGATAAAAATTCCAGAGAACTTCTGGTACGAAGGATGAAAGAAACGGCAATCCGGACAGCCGAAACTTTCGGAGGAACAGCCAAAATCACTATGATCTCGGAAGTACCGCCTCTGATCTGCAATCCGGAATTTACCGAACAGATCGTCGGCTTCATGAAGGAACTGGATATTCCGAAACTAACCCCTTACCCAGGCATATCCGCAAGTGCTTCTGAAGATTTTGCAAATATTGCAGAACAGGTACCATCCGCTTTCATGTATCTGTCTGCCGGATATATGGATGATCGTGGGAAGTATTCTGCACATAACCCAAAGGTACAGTTTAATGAGGATGTGTGTCCGATCGGGGCTGCGTGTCTGGCACACTGTGCGACCCGTTATTTAAGTTGATTTGGGATTTAATTGGGATTTAATTCAGGAAGGCTGTGGATACCCGAACCGGAATAAAGCTTGGAAAGGCAAGTGCGTAACCGTAGTGGCCTTCACCGGGTTACACTTCTGGGCATTTTATTTATTAATATTCGCTGCCAGTCACGACTTGAAGGAAACAATAGATAAGGATTATTGTGAATGTGGAATGCCGTTAGAAACAATTAGAGAGTCAGAAGCACCGTTAAAGGAACG
>PPYF01219508.1_pt1 | contig 49764 bp, 34 predicted proteins | sample 1559871 | NCBI WGS metagenome assembly PPYF01 (sample SAMN08240021, study PRJNA423297) | Human gut metagenome, whole genome shotgun sequencing project.
AGGACGTGCGCGCATGGCTCGACGAGGCCGATTCCAAACGCCTCGCGCAGAGCCTCAGATCGATAGGCGCGGCATGCGCCGCCGCCGGTTTCGGCAACGCGGTCGCGGCCGCGAGCCGGGCGATAGCCGACAGGCCCGGCTCGGCGTTGGACGAATCCACGCTCGTCACCCTCGCCCTGCGCGCACGCGACGCCGACGACGGCGCCATCACCGACGACGGGCCCGACCTGGCCGGATACGACCGGTTCATCACCGGGGACGGCGGAAAGGAGGCGGGACGATGAACGGCGCGAACGGCCGGAACACGGCACGCAGACGCAGGGCCGACACCATCGCCAGATGCGAGAGGATCATGGAGACGGCCAGACGGCTGCCGTTGACACGGGACGTGCTCGCCGAGGCCATCGAACGGGCGACGCCCGCCCAGCTGGACCTGATGGAAGGCTGGCTCGACGCGGAGATCGAGTCCAGGGAACGGTCGAAACGCGCCAGGCTCCTCAAGGCCGCGGGATTCCCGAACGCGAAGGACATCGAGGGATACGACTGGTCGAACCTGCGCATGCCCGCCGACTGGGGGCGCGCGCAGCTCGAGACGCTCGACTTCGTCGACCGTTGCGAGGACCTCGTGCTCTATGGGCCCGTCGGCACCGGCAAGACCCATCTCGCGGTCGCGTTGGGCAGGCTCGCGTGCATGCGCGCGATACCTGTCAGGTTCTTCACCGCGACCGGGCTGCTCATGCTGCTGCGCCGCGCGAAGCGCGAGGACCGGCTCGACGCGGAGCTCCGGCAGATCGCCAGGGCGAGGCTCCTGATCATCGACGAGTTCGGCTACATGCCGATCGACGAGGAGGGTTCCAGGTTCCTGTTCCAGGTCATATCGGATTCCTACGAGACCCGGAGCGTGGTCTACACCACGAACATCGAGTTCTCCGGCTGGGGGCGCGTGCTCGGCGACAAGAACATGGCCGCCGCGTTGATCGACCGCACCGTGCACCACGGAAGGCTCGTCAGATTCGAGGGAGGCTCCTACCGCAGCGAGCACGTCCTCATGACCAGATAACCAAGGAAAAAGGGGCGGCGGGTTCCGACGGCGCGGTTCCTGCTGGAAACCAGCCGCCTATGCTGCCGAAAAATAGTGCCTATACTGTGGACGCCAACTTGCAGAAACACAGCCAAAGGCTGTTCGCCGGACAACGCCGCCGCGGAGGGGTTCTTCGGGCGTATGAAGACGAAGTCCGTCTATCCCGAGCATTGGGAGGAGCGTACCCGTGACGAGGTGCTCGTCCTGATCGATGATTACATCCGCTGGTACAACCACGAGCGCATCAAGCAATCACTCGGTTGGATGAGTCCGGTACAATACCGTCAAAGCCAGGGAATGGCTGCGTGATCATCTCCAAGAAAATGTCCGCAGCCCCTTATCCACTTGAGATCAACATTGTCGCGCACAAAAATCAAGCTCGTGCTTCCAGTTTAAATCACGTGCAATATGACGACAACCCAGATTAAGCCCAATACGCTTTCACCCAAATGACTCAGAATATAGGCAATCATCCAATAACTAAACGACTAGAGTAGCACTCCTAAATAATCCTTATTTTCTATTTTTTTGCGACAAGTTTTTTTAGGCTCCAAAAAGCCATTAAAGGCATATTCTTTTTTACCAAGGCGATAATAGCCATCATATGAATCTTTTAATTGAAATTTAAACTTTCGAAAGAAAGGCTTATACTGCGTTAGAGACTCCTCTGGCACAGTCACGAGAGGATAATCATCCTTCAGAACATCCAACGCATGTTTAACTAAAGCCGTACCGACACCTTGTCCACGGTATGGCTCAAAAACACGCAAAGAACAAATCTTCTTTTCCTGTTCGCAATTTTTAATTATACAAATTCCCGCTATATCTTTTCCAATTTTTGCCAGAAAAATCTCACGAGTGACACCCAAATTAGGTACCACTTTTCGCATAAACCATTCATCAAAATCTGGATAAAACCGCGTAAAAACATCCAGATATGCATTCAATAAAGAATCACCAGAGATAGTCTCAAGTGAAAAAATTTTAATCCCATCAGACATCATACCCCTCGATTCTTCAAACACTTAAACTATTATAATAGCGTTAGGGATAGACTTACCAGAGCCTCCTTCAGATGCGTGAGCAGGTTCTCCACCACAGGCAAAGACATAATGACTGTTTCAGAAAAATTAAAAAAAACAATCAATCACAAATAAAACAAGTATATATAAAACAATTGTCTTCCAATTACAAATATGTCTTCGAAGCATTAGGTTAATTTTGTAACCATCATTTTTTTCAAGCTTTTTTGTCCAATGCCATGCAGCCACGTTGTCAAAGTCTTTTACGCATGGTGCATAATCATTCCAGATATCTTTTTCGAGTAAACGACGCCCTTTCCCCTCATTAGAATCTGAATTAACATCTATAGACATCAATGACATTAGCAAAAAATGAACTTTTATTTCATTAATTCGAACACAATCCTTGTTTTTACCATAAATATTTGCAATTATCCGCTCGTCATCCAAGGATCGATAATCGTTAAAACGAAAATCAATAACTTCTTCTCGGGAAAAAGCACTCGTAAGCAACCAATCTTTCGAATGCGATGATGCAACCAGATTTGACACAAACATTCCAGAAAGTCTAAAACGATAATATATTGGCTCATATTCCCTATCCGATTCCGGAGGAAACATCGTATTTGTAAGCATAATTTTAACGATTGTGCCTTTATCGTCAATTTCTTCAAATTGCACGTTGTCACAACTACATATTGCAAATTTTGGATATGCATCATCACCATATAGTGTCACATAACCAACAGAATAGATATCATTCTTAGTATAATTGCAAGGACTATTAAAGATAGCGCCAACTGTCTTATTATCCATTTTAGGGAAAAGATTTTCAAAATTTTTCTTCTCTAAAGGAAAAGGGCAATAAAATGAAATGCTTTTGACTACCTCGCAAATTTGTTTCCTTTTGCTCGACTTTTCCTCTGGGATTAGCATCACACCAACGTCAAGGACTGTATGAGATTCCCCTTTTTCCGCCTCGGCCCAAAGATTGAAATTCATTAATACCTTGACCCCGGTCGATTCGCCGGCATTTTTCGCATCACACCAAAGAGCAAAACTCTTCATACGGAACGCGCCCCTTACTAAACCCCTAAACGTCTCAGAATAGACTACCGCTAAATATACATAAATGATTGCGGAGGTCTACCAGAAGCACCCGCAATATTAGAAATCGGTATTGGGCGATTATACAACACTGGATTGTTCAGCTCAATCGCATATCCCGAATCACAGCCTTTGAAGTATTTTTCGAAAGCCTCAAACGTTATGCCACCGTGCTGATTTGTTTTCGCCCAAAGCTCATCAATCGAGTCAAAAACGATTCCGCATATTTTTACTTCACCGACTACAAGTGATACCGGCGCAGATTCATAAATCACTAAAGAAGACACATCGCTACGTTTAAATATTCGACGCCGGTACTCGTACTTCTTTTTTCCTTGTAGAATTTGCTCTGCATATAGCGGCTTGATGGACATTAAAACTTTCATGCTCTTACTCTACCGAATATTAAATCGTTCCAAAGGCACGTCATAGCAAAACAATAATTCGCACCAATCACCTTTTATTTTCTTGCAGAGGTGATATGGCCTGATTTTTGTTCCGCCCTTATAGTGGGGCGGCTTGCGCCGCTTGGTTTGCATAATACTCGGTTTCGGTCCGTCCCGGTGTCCTGTAGCCCAAGGACCGGTGCAGACGCTTCGAGTCCCCGCCACGAGACCCACCGGAACGTCGCCAATTCCAGGTCCCTCAAATCCCGGAAGGGCTTGCGTCGCCAGACGAGCTCGGTCTTGTACGCGCCGTCGGCGCTCCCGGCCATGGCGTTGTCGTACGAGTCGCCGACCGTGCCGGCCGAGGGAAGCATGCCGAACTCCCCGACCCTGGTGGTGCACACGAGGCTGATGTACTGCGCGCCATGGTCGGAATGGTGCATGAGACCGTCCGTGCCGCCATGCGAGGCAGCCCATGACATCGCCTGTTCCAGCGCCTGCAGCGGCAGCTCCCCGGTGTCCATGGTGGTGGCGCACGCCCATCCGACGATCCTGCGGGCGAACACGTCGGCGGCGAACGTCGTGTGGCCGAACGGGCCGTTGGCCATGCGCACGTAGGTGATGTCGGCCACGTGCGGCCGGTTCGGCGCCTCCGCCTCGAACCCGCGTTCCACGAGGTTGGGCCTGCCGCCCGCGCCCTTCGCCGGTTTGGCGGTGACGGGCGTCCTGCCGCGGCGCACGCCGCGGAATCCCGATTCCCGCATGACGTTCATCACCTGGTCGCGGCCGATCTCGGCCGGATCCCGGCCCCGCGCCAACAACCGGGCGTGCGTCTTGCGGTACCCGTACACGGCCATGAAGGAATCGGCATGGATCTCGAGGATGCCGCGGGCCAGCGCCTCGTGCCTGGCGGCCATGCGGCTGACGGGCCTGGATCTGAACATGCGGTAGCCGCGCGGCGTGATGAACCCGCAGTCCAGCGAAGCGGCCAGCACCCTGCGGATCGGCCCGCCCCTGAAACGGTCCTTGAATTCGTCGATGTAAGCGACCATCAACGCCGTGTCGGGTCGAGCCGCGCCGCGAAAAAAGCCGACGCCGTCGTCAATATCTCGTTCGCCCGCCTCAATCGCGCGACCTCGGCCCGCAAACTCCTCAACTCCGCCATCGCGTCTTCGGCCGACTGCTTGGTCTCCGCCGCGACCGTGGCGTCCGTCTTGCTGCGCCAACGGCGCAGCGTCTCCGGCGCGACCCCCAGATCCTTGGCGACCTGTTCGATCGCCTTGGTCTCCGACGAATACGAGCCGCGCGACTCGGTCAACAGCCTGACGGTCTTCGCCTTGAACTCCGGCGTGTATCTCGTTCCTTTTGCCATGGTTCCATCATCTCCCATCGAGTTAGGGGAAATGCGGAACAAAAATCAGTTCATATCAGTCTGGTTCCAAATGGAAGGTGGGGGAGCGGAATTCAATCTGTGGACTGGAAGAGCGTGTGGACCCGGCTATGCAGCAGATGGTGGATAATGCCATGGATTCATCGAGCGGATACGGACAGCAGCTTTCCGAAGCGTGGCATTACATGTTTGGCCGTGAACCGAACTATTCCGCTGCGTACGCGGCCGCCATCAAGGCCGTCGAGTCGATAGCTTTGCCCATGGTGGAGCCGAACAACAAGGACTCGACCCTGAGCAAGGCGTCACGGGTCATGCGGGATCAACATTGGGAATTCCAGATCGAGGCGCGGGAAGAAAACAATGTTCCTGGCGGTGTCATCCAATTACTTATGAGTGGTCTGATGAACAGTCAGCCCGACCGTCACGGCGGTCCGGATTCTGGAGTGGTCTCTAAGGAGAAGGCTCAGGCGGCCGTTTATTCCGCAGTGTTTCTAATCCAATGCTTCAAAGCAGGTCTTGTGCGGAGACCAGCAATCTGACTTAACATCGGTTCGTGGGGTTTGTACTCTCGCTGAATGAATGGTCTTATGTATCATGCACGGGAAGACAACAGCAACAAAGTTCCTTGCTCATGCCATGGGCGAGCTGTTACTTGCTGTTATCTGAAGCTTGTTGCAGTACTTCGATTACTTTTGGCATATCGGTCCAAGGGGCGTATTCCTGCTCATGATTAGGCGCGAGTCTGTTACGCCCCTGGCGGTTTTCCGTTGTATTGTGCCGGGCTGCATTGCGTATGGCGGCATCGAGATGTTCTTTGTCAATGAGCTCGGTGTTGATGTATTTGTTACGGTTTCCGCCGACAACTTTAGCTTCTGCTGCAGCTGACTCGACATCAGGTGTCAGTGTATAGCTTGACGGGCAAGCCTTCACATAGTCGAGCAGCCAGACCTCGAAGCAAGGATTGGAAATGATGAGTTCGATTCCATTGTCATTGCAGATTCTCGCTGCTTCGCCGTGGTCGTGAAAATCGTCAACATCGACCACCACCCAGATTCGTTCATAACAATCTGTAGAAGTATCTCGCTTGTCTTCCCTCTTCAACTTAACAGCGAGCTTCGCGAGCTGCTTAGGGCTGTTGTTCTTCTGTTGATAGTCAATGATGACATCGTATAGGGACTCAAGCTGCTTGAAATACTGTTTCTCAGTGACTGCTCCGCCGGCCACGACAAGAAAGCGTCTCTTGCGCGGTCGGCGCGACCGTGCGGCTTTACGTCCATGTGCAGGAACGTTTCGCTTTTTCGACATCAGGCATCAACCACATTCACGATCTGGGCGAAAGCGGTATGAAAATCAGGCCGTGGTATGGCGCCGTACACGCCGTTGAGATAGTTCTTACCGATGTTTTCCATATTCCGAATACCCAGATTGGTCACCGGGAACAATTCCGAAACGCCTTCCTTGTTCTTTTCCACAAGCCAGATCTGATCTGGTGCCAGTAAACGCTTTGCCAAACCGGACTGATTGATCAGCGACACGTCATGAGTCGTGAAAATAAGCTGGGAACCGTGAGGATTCGTTTCCGCGTCGGCATACAGCGCCACCAGCTCCTTCACCAGAGCCGGATGCAGACTGGTATCGATCTCGTCGATAAGCGTCACCGACTGCTTCGACAGCTGGCGAAGAGCAAGCGAGAAGAATGACAGCGCAGCAACGGTGCCCCTGGACTCATCATCAGGACCGAATCCTGCGGAAGATGATTCGCCGGTATGAGTGAACATCAGCTGGGAAGCGTTCTTGACATTGAATGTCTCATCCACTTTGTTCTCATCCATGCCGAGTTGCTTATGCATCTCTTCCTTGAACTGAGCCCAGAGATCCGGTGGGACGTCCACAGGAACGCTTTTCACGTCACTGATGCCGAAGTCTGCATACCTAATCAATGTGGCCAGATGTTTCGAAAGCGGTGTCTCTTTCTTGAACTCATCCAACAGTGTAGGCTGCTCCTGTTCGAAAGCGCTTGCTTCGTAATAGGCTATGCCACTTTGGAAGAATGAAAATGCCGGCCGAATGGACTCAATACCGGCAGCTGCGGCTGCGGAAAGCAGAAGTGCATTCGGCCTGAGTTCTATGGTCTTGCGTACTTGTGAGCGAGGTCCTTTGAAGGAAGGACCGAATTTCACCCCATCCGTTGAGGAACGGGAAAACAGCAGAGAGGAGTGCGTGGAAAAACGTCCTTGCAGTTTTTTGAAGAAGATGAGATCTTCCTCAAGAATCCGTTCATTGTCATAGCGGAACCAATACTGGTATTTCAGTCCATCGTTCGCGATGAATGCAAGGAAGAACATGGACGAATGCGAGAAAGGATCCTTTCGTAACAGAAAAGGTTCCCTGGGAATAGGACTGCTTGCATCCCCTTGGCTGTAGCTATTTACCACCATGTTGCGCATAGCGCGCAATGCCTTCAGAAAATTGGACTTTCCCGATGCATTGGCGCCGTATATGGCTGCGATTGGAGAATGGAGAGACTCATCAGATTCCATGAACCGTTTTTCGCGAGTCATGGAGAAAGACTGCTCGTCTCGGAAACTCCTGAAGTTCGAAAAACTAAAATCAATCAGCATCTGGTTGCCTCGTAAGTATATTTTGCTCCTTTGATACTGAGATTATATCCAGAAATATACGCGTTTTGCAATTTTCTGCTAAAAGCGGTGGTTTCATTGTGCTTATTGTTGCCGTATTGGAGATATCTAGTTACCGTTATACCCATGCTTGCGCGTATCCAGAGTCTCCTTCCAATAGGATTCCCTGGCGAGAACAACGTCTTTAGGCACGGTGAAGTCGTAATGTTCCAGAAGCGTGTAGCGAAAATGCGCCTGCACGTACTCCAACCCGTGCTGTTTCACAATGGCAATCAGCCCAGTATCGTTTCCGTGACCATCGCGGATGTAGTCCTGCCAACGCTGGTATATGCCGTTCCTTCCGGTGGCGCTTCCCACATACAGTTTCCCGTTATCGGTATTGGTAATTACATACACGCCTTGCTGACGGGACAGCGTATTCTTCCAGCTTGCCTTGTCGTTCTCCCGGTAGTGCCCGAATAGTTCGAGGGGGAAGATTATTGTTGGAAAGGATATTGTCAACGTGAGATGGGGAAGTTCAGTGACTTCTGTAGAGAACGCTAATGTGCAGCAGCCTACCGCACCGCAAGGGGTAGTTGAGGAAGCGGATGACGGCATCACTCTGATGGATCTGCTCAAAATCATTCGTAAGCATCTGGTCACCGCGATTATCGCATTCGTGGTGGTAGTGGCAGGCGTGAGCGCTTATACCTTCCTCGCTCCGGCGAAGTATACGGCTACGGCTCAGACCATGGCTACTTACAATGCTTCTCAAAATGGTGTCGACATTAACCAGCAGTCCGCTGGCGGCAGCTACATTTCCAACCAAATCACCTCATATCCGACGCTTGCCACCACTTCGAAGGTGCTCAAGCCGGTTATTGATGATCTCGGTCTGGACGAAACTGTGACGGATCTTGCCGGCCAGGTCACCGTCACCAATCCGACCAACACCGCATTCGTGAACATTGCCGTGGTGGATGGAGATCCGAAGCAGGCCGCGGACATCGCCAATTCCGTTGCCGAATCGCTGAAGAACGTCATTGAAAGCGACCTGTACTCCGGAGATAAGTCCCCGGTGAAGCTTTCCATCGTGCAGAAGGCACAGGTCCCGACGTCTAAGTCTTCGCCGAAGACTGCCCTGTATTTGGCTGTCGGTGTGGTGCTCGGCATCATCATCGGCGTGTTCGCCGCACTCATCAAAGACCTCCTCAACACTAAGGTTGAAGAGACTTCCGACGTGCGCGGCATCGTCCGAGCATCCTCCCTTGGCTCCGTTCCGATGGACGCTTCGCTTGATGATAAGCGTCCGGTGCTGGTGAGCCAGCCTAACGGCGCTATTGCCGAGGAATTCCGCCGTATCCATACGAATATCGATTTCCTGCAGACCGACCGCACCGAAGGTGTGGGCCAGCTGCTTGTCATCACCTCTGCGCAGCCGTCCGAAGGCAAGACCACCATGGCTATCAACACTGCGGTGGCCCTTGCTGAAGATGGTGCGAAAGTACTGCTTATCGACGCTGATCTCCGCCACCCGTCTGTCGCCCATCATTTGGGTATTGAAGGTGCCGCCGGTCTGGCGCACGTGCTGTCCGGACAGATGGGCCCGAAGGACGTGGTGCAGAGCTACTGGAAGCCGAACCTGCACATTCTGCCTGGCGGCAAGAGACCGGCGAACGCTGGCGTGCTGCTGAGCTCCGAAACCATGAAGCTCATGGTGGAGCAGGCGCTCACCCAATACGATTACGTGATTATTGATACCGCCCCGTTGACGGTGTCCAACGATGGCGCGGTATTCGGCCGTTGGGCCAAAGGCCTTCTGCTGGTGGTCAGCCGCAACGTGTGCGAGAAGAAGTCCCTGCAGGAGGCGGCCGACACGCTCGCCACCGCGCAGGTGCCGGTGCTCGGCTTCATCTTCAACCGTGCAGATCCGAAGAAGGTCAACTCCCACTCCAACTATTACTACTACTATGAAGATGGTGCTCCGCGTAGCAGCCATCGTGCAAACGGCAAGAAGAAGAGGATCTGACGTTTTCCTTCTTCACGGAATGAGGGGTGTATGGCAACTGAGAACGATGATTCCCAGTCTATGAACGGTATTCTGTCCAACATATCTCGGGATGTGGTGGACACCAGCTGGGATATTCCTCCGCTGACCTTCCCCAAATTGCAGCCTACCGATTCGGAAGAGGCCGATGGTGCGGATGAGACTTCGCTTGCTGAGCCCCGCACCATCGCTTCCTCCGTACCTGCGCAAACGGAACAGCCGGTTTCGGCTGCGCCAACAATCGCGGATATACCCAGCATGCCGCTCGACACCATCGATTTCGATGAAGCGGTTGCACCAGCCGATGCCGAGGAAACCGCCACTTTGCCACCCCTCGTCTCTTCGACAGATGAACAGGACGCCGAAGCGACTCAGGCCTTTGATGCATCAGATGGCATAACCGACCTAGAGGAACTTGCCGCGGAAGATCCGGAACACGATCCGCTGAAAACCATTCCGGCCGCACCGAAAGAGCCATCTGCGGACAAGCGAAAGATTATTGCCATTGTCGCTGCGATTGCGGCAGTGGCGATTGCTGTCGCCGGCGTCATCGTGGTACGCAATCGTATCAATTCGAAAGAACAGCGTGCGGCAGTGGCGGTATGCGAGAAGGTGAAATCCAAATACTCCAAAGCCAACGAAAAACTGCAAAACGCCATCGAACAGGCGACCAGTCTGCAGGGCACTGCGGCAAACCAGGTGGCGGATGCCGCCACAATCGACCAGCTCACTCAGGCCGTGACCAAGGCGCAAAATCTCAAGACGGTCGGCGGATGTTCGGTGTTGCTGTCCGAAACCACACTGCGTGCGCACGCCCGTAGTATGAGCAAGCAGATCAGCAATATCAAAGAACAGACCAAGGCCGTTACCGCAGCAGCCACAGCTGTGGCCGCCAGCAAGCGAGCTTTGGAAGTGAATAAGACGACTGCCGCATTGCAGAAGGCCATTGCCGACGCAAAGACGTTGCTTGACGGTTCTGCAGGCCAGGTTGCGGACGAGTCGACACGTGACGCGCTTGCCAAGGCGATTGACGCTGCCCAGAAACTCCTCGATGGCAAAAGCACCGATGTTACGGCCATGCAGAACGCTTCGAAGGTGATTTCCTCGACTTCTGACGGCGTGAACAAGTCTGTGGCGGAGCAAACTGCGGCTAATGCCCAGTCGAATACCAATTCGAATACCAATAACGGCACTACGAACCGGCGCTACACGTATACGTGGCAATTTGGTCCGTCTACATCGGGTGTAACGCCGCAACCGGATTCGGGTAAGGATGACACAGGTAAAAAGCCTGATACGGGTGTGACGCCGCAACCGGATTCGGGTAATTGTCTGCTGTATGTCGGCTGAAGAGGAGAGAGATACATGCAAGGCGTGAATACCGGTGAATCCGGCGCACCAAACGGCGAGCAAGGTATGAGGACTCAAGAGATTCATATCGTCTCGTCCAATGCGCATCGACAGGCATACGCGTCCATGCAGAATCAGCGTCTGCAAAAGCAGTTCGAGCCGATGACTTTTTCCAATACCCCGTTTCCTGCGGAAAAGGAAGGACATAGGCGCGGCAAGGCTGAATCGACTCCCCGGTGGCGTTTCGCCTTCGTCGCCAGCCTGATCGCCATCGATTTGGCAGTGATGCTGCTTTCGTTGACCGTCAGCCTTGTAATCAACGGTGCTGCTTTCGATGCCATCGGCGATGTGATGCCGTTTTGGCTTTTCCTCATTCTGTTCAGCCTGATTTGGTTGCTGTGCTTGGCATTCGCGGGCACATACCACCGCCATGTTATGGCGGACGGCTATGAGCTGTATGCCAAAATCATCAATGCGTCGTTGCTGACCATCATCTCATACTGCAGCCTTGCATTTATTTTCAAACTTGCATTGCCCCGTACTGCGTTGATTATCGCACCAGTCATCGCCTTCTTCTTGGATATCATCGCACGTTGGCAGATGCGTCAAGCGTTGCATCGTCACCGCAGCAAAGGCTCTTGCAAGTACAGAACGGTGGTCATCGGATCTTCCGATGGCATCAACAAAGCCTTGCAGACCATGCGCAACTGCATGAATTGGGGGTACGAACCAGTTGCTGTATGCCCAATTGAAGCGGATCCAGCTTCAAAAGACGCTTATGTGGTTACCTCATACACACCGGATGCCAATATCGAAGGCTCCAGCAAACTTAAGGTGATTCCTTTCAACTCGGCATTCCCACGTATTTGCGAAAGCCTTGGTGTACAGGAAGTCTATGTGGCTGACGTGCTTTCGCGTGATTCCGAAATGCTGCATGGTCTTTCTCTTGCGGTGGAGTCGCTGGGTATGGAACTTGCCTTGGCGGTCTCCCTGGCGGATGTGAGCGGTCACCGTTTGTATCTGCGAAACACCACGGAACAGCCGGTTCTGTTGGCTTCCCTGCCGCAGTACACGGGAGCTGCGAACGTAATCAAGCGTTTGCTGGACATCATCGGCTCACTGTGCGCGCTGATTATTTCCTCTCCGATTCTTCTCGGCGTCGCCATCGCCATCAAGCTTGATGATGGCGGTCCGGTGTTCTTCTCTCAGACCCGTATCGGACTGCACGGCAAGCCGTTCAAAATGTATAAATTCCGTTCCATGGTCACCAATGCTGAGGAGCTGAAGAAGAAACTCGCTGAGGAAACTGAGCAGGAAGACCGGTTCATCTTCAAAATGAAAGATGATCCGCGTATCACCAAGGTAGGTCACTTCATCCGTAAGACTTCTTTGGATGAGTTCCCGCAGTTCTACAACGTGCTCAAGGGCGATATGTCTCTGGTCGGTCCGCGCCCGGCATTGCCGGAAGAAGTGGCCCGCTATGGTTCCCTATATTCCGCCCGACTGCTGGTCAAGCCGGGCATCACCGGTCCATGGCAGGTGTCCGGCCGGTCCGATCTTTCACAGGAGCAAAGCGAATATTTGGACGTCTCCTACATTGAGAATTGGTCCATCGCTGGAGATCTTGCGATTCTTGCCAAAACCGTGATGGTAATCTTCACTGGCCGTGGATCGTACTGAGCCAATAAGTGGGTTTTCTGTGATGTTCCCTCTGTTCTTGTGATGGAACAGAGGGAAATTTCATTTGGCGGCCGAAAAAAGGGGTGCCATGTGGCACAATAATGCGCTGGAATAGTCAAATTGAGTGCTTAATGATTTGAGGAGCAAAGCATGGGGCAACATGCTCAAGCAATACGGGAAAAACATACGGCACGGAATGTGACGCTTATTGTACTTGCGGTGCTGATCGTGCTACTCGCCATTGCCGCAGTGTTCGGTATGCAACTGTATAAGCAGGCAAAAAGCGTCAAGGCGCACGAATCGCAAGCCATATCCTCACTATCCGCAATCAATGACCCTGCAAAGCTCAAGGATGCCGCCGCGTTGCAGGCGTCCATCGCGCAGGCTCAGCAGCAGACGGCGCAGGCCAAGCAGATTGCGCACGGTTCATTATGGAACGTGACTGCGAAAATGCCGTTCGTCGGCAGTGACATCGCCACTGTGCAAGGCATGACGGAAGTCGTGGACAATCTTGCACAGCAGACACTGCCATCGTTGACCACTGCGGTGCAACAGCTTGCCGGGGCCAATCTTTCCGGTGCGGAAGGGCAACTTAATCTGCAGCCAATCGCCGATGCGCAAGGTAACTTCGACAAGCTCAACCAGCAGGTGCAGCAGCAGAACAAGCAGTATAACAGTCTTGCCGAGCCGAAAATCGGCATGGTGAAGAAAGCCTATCAGCAGGGCAAGGACCAGCTTGACAATATCGCCGATTTGGTTGGACAGGTCAGCAACGCCACTCACATGCTGCCTTCCTTCCTCGGCCAGAACGGTGCCCGCACATACTTGCTGGCGGCACAGACCACATCCGAAACACGTTCCGGCGGCGGCTTGGTTGGCTCTCTCGGCACCATGACTGCGGATAATGGCAAAATCGCGGTGGGGGACTTCCACCCGAATGGTGAGTTCGTCAATGGCAACAACGGCACCGCTGAGGAACATGCGGTATTCAACAGGCCGTTGGGTTTCTCCTTCGACGTGCGAGACACCTTCGCGGTGCCGGATGTTTCCCGCAACGCGGAAATGCTCAACGCTTCATGGCAGCGTTCGCAATATGCCTGCAACATCGACGGTTTGATTTCCGTGGATCCGGTGTTCATCCAGAAAATGGTGGAGATCAACGGACCAGTCACCTTGTCCAACGGCACTGTGCTTACCGGCGAGAACACCGCCGAATACATGCTCAACACCATCTACAAGGACGTTCCTGTGGCACAGCAGGACGAATACTTCGAGTACATTGCCAAAACGGTGATGGACGGCGCTTTTGGCAACATGACTGTGGACAAGATGATGAAGGTGGCGCAAAGCATCGGTGATTTGGCCGAGAACCGCCACTTCTACGCCTACACGTTCCACGATGACGAAGCGAAGTACTTCCAAGGTGCTGGACTCGCCAAGAATGCGCCTGAGAGCGAGACCAATCCGGAAACGGGCATTTACATCAGCGAGCAGAATCCTTCGAAGATGGGTTGGTATATCGACCGTACCAGCGAAGTGACCAAGACAGGTGACAAGACCTACCACGTGAAGTACACGCTGACCAACCGTATGACTTCCACGGAAATGGCTACCTGCACGAGTTACATTCTCGGTGGTGAGCAGAAGGGCGTTGGTGGCGTGCCCGTGGCGCCGAGTGGCACATCCGCGCAGCGTGTGCTGATTTACGCGCCTGCAGGTGGTTCGATTGGATCAATCGCCGTGACCGGTGATGTGCGTGACCGTAGCAATGCCACCATGGACGGCAAGCCATTGAACTCCAGTATGGCGTACATCGCACCTGGCAAGAGCGTGACGTACGAGTTCGACGTGACCGTGTCTGACAAGGCCACGGCTGATATGAAGCTCGATCAGACGCCGTGTGGCAAAATGACCAATGATGTGAAATACAACTATTGAAATATGGCGCGGTAATTCTCGACATTATTGGTGCATGATTTCCTTGAATTCATCTCAATGAAAACTTGTTCAATGAAGTCTATGAATTATTGCTATATTCTTGGAAATACAGGGGGTATTTCTGCCGGAAAGCGGAGATACCCCCTATTTTATTAGTGAAAAAAGGGTGTATTTATGCGAATTGTTGTATTATATTGCATGTAATTAATATCCTATATTTTCAAGGGGTTGGCATGTCTGTTCTTGACGGATTTGAAGCAGTGGGAGAAAAGACCACCACCAATAAGATGACCATGACGGTCATGGAATCATCCGTTCGCTTTTCCAAAGGCGTGACCGAAGCGCTCGGATGCCCGGCATACGTGAAATTGCTGGTGAATGACAAGCAGAAGAAGATCGCAGTCCAGGCATGCGACGCCAAAGACGAGAACGCCATCAAGTTCTGCAAGACCAAGCGAAGCAAGGCCGATGGCGTCGACTCTGACGCTGCAGGAAAGGCTTCTTCCGTGACCGTGCGTACCACCGATGTGCTGGTAGCGGTGCAGAAGTATTTCACTTTCCCGCCGGTCGCAGACGACCAGATCGCCTATTTCGCCATGGATGGCGAGTCCTACCCGGATGAGAAGGTTGTCATTTTTGCTGTGGCCGATGCTGCAAAGGGTGTATCCGGCAAGCGCGGTCCCCGCAAAGGTTCGCATCATACGGCCAAAGATGGCGAGTAAGTGAACAATATTCCGCTCAGCTTGAAAAATCGCATATAGTACAGTTCTCTTGATGTGAGTGCTGTACTATATGCAGTATCTTGATAGGCTGTGCGAAACGTCCATAAACGCTAATAATGAGTACGTATGCATCCAGCCCAAAAATCCTGAAAAAGGGAGCTTGGAATGAATGTGGCAGGTAGTGGGCGTGTAGGATCTTCGTTCAGTATTCGAGTCGCTCAAAATAACGTGCTTGGTTGGCGATGGACGGTGGAAAAAGAGCATGACGGCTTTTTCGAGCCCGTTGCGTCTGGCCGTTCGCTCACGCGTAAGATGGCCAAAAGGGCCGCGATAAAAGCGATGAATGAATTGCGTGCATAAACAACCGTAACGCCATGAATGGCCTGCATCTTTCCATATGAAATATAAAAGAGGCATATAAGACAGGAGAGGCTCCGCACAATGTGTGCGGAGCCTCTCCTGTCTGAAAAACTAAAACTCAGTAGCAGTGGTTGGCGAGCCAGTAGGTGTAGGCGCCCTGGATGGAGCCGTAGCGCTGTGCGCAGTAGCCCCAGAACCACTTGAGCTGGGTCTGATAGTTGGTGGCCCAGTCAGCGCCGGCGCTCACCATCTTCGAACCGGGCAGAGCTTGCGGCAGGCCGTAGGCACCGGAAGACGGGTTCGTGGCGGAAACATTCCAACCGGATTCGTGGGAAATGATGTACACGGTCGCGGTGAAATCAGCCTCGGAATAGCCGCTGGACAGCAGATAATCGTGAGCCCACTGCTGCATTTCGCCAGCCGGCACGGTGGTGCCGATCGACGCTGCGGCCGCGGACGGCGTGGACGAGGAGCCGGTGCCGACGAGGATCACCTTGTCGGTCGGAGCCTTCTTCACGAAAGAGCTGATCATATTGGAAGACATGACCTTGCCGCCGGACTTGGTGACGAGGTTCGTGGTCTCCATAACACCGTTCGCGCCTTCGGTCTCGACCTTCTCCTGGCCCTTCGGCAGGCTGGAGGTCTCCTTCTTGACCGTGTTGAATGCGATATCCGTATCAGACACCTCAACGGAAGCGCCGGCACGTTCGATCTTGATGACGGTGTTCTCGTTCACCTTCGTATCCAAAGACGGGGAAACGGTGTCTTCCGTATCAAGGGTGATGTCGCCCGCGTCAAGCACGGACTTCACGTCGGTGAAATGCATGCCGGGAACCACGCGGGTCTTGCCGTTGATCTTCACGGTGACGTACGAAGTATCTCCGGAAAGCGCCTCACGGGCGTTGCCACGGGAGGCTTCGATGCTGTCGGTGACGGAATACGCGGTGACCTGCTTGGCAGGAGACTTCTCCGCGGTGGCGTACAGATTATGCGACACGATGCCGCCAGTGGCCAACAGCCCCACTGCCGCAACCGTTGCGACAATCTTCACCATCTGAGATTTGCCCGGCAAGGCAAACGTAGTTGGTTGGGCATGTTTCTTATGGCTAGCCATTCTGCTCCTACATCGGGTACAATTCCTCGGCGGATTCCGTGCCTAGGGCACGGCGCACAACCGCTAGGGTTCCGCCGGAATGCGCGCAACTGCATATAGTCTACCGCACCCCAAGGAACTTGAAGATAACGTATGCAACGCGCAGGCGACGGGCCGAATCATCGTTCCGACTGACTACTTGGCGTTTTCACTTTGGCGTCTCCGCTGGAAGCGGTGTTCCCATCGGAAGCGGCCGCATCCATATCCAACGCCTTGGCCTGGCTGATCAGATCATCCAAATCGGAAGCGCGCAACGCGCCGGCCTGTTGGAAGATGATCTGCTGCTTCTTGACGACCATCAGCGTCGGCACTGCCTGAACCTTGGCCGCGGCGGCCAGATCGGGATTCTGATCGATATCCACCTTCGCGAAATAGACGTCCGGATTCGCCTCGCTTGCCTTCTCGAACGTTGGGCCGAATGCACGGCACGGACCGCACCACGTGGCCCAGAAATCCACGAACACTAGATCATTGGATTCGACGACCTGGTTGAAATCCTGCGAAGTGACTGCATGCGTTGCCATATGCGTTCCCCATTCCCCGGCTTACGCTATAAGCCGATTTCAAAAACAATATCGTGCAATGCTGCGCAATATTGCGAAAGACCGTTTGCGAAAAGTATATAGCCGCACGCCACGCAAACACACTGCCGCACCCGATTGCGCTATGGGAAGAATCGGAAGCACGTGACATTCACATGCCGTGCGTGATAATGGAACCATGCCAGTGATGAATGATGAAGTGCCCGACGAGGGCGATTTCGACGCCAACCGCCATCGCGGGGAATTCGACGACATTACGCCGGAGGATTTCATCCGCGGAATGGGCAACCCTCCGGGATGGCTCCCATCGGACGAAATCAACCGCATGCGCCACGAAATACCGATTCCGTACGTCGTGGTCGTGCCGGTGCGCACCGACGATCTCGGCAGGGTGGCGCAAATCGGCTCGCTGCTGCGCGTCACTGACGACGGCGGTATCGAACGCACATTGATCGCCGGACGTGTGCTCTATCACGAATCGTTGCGTGAAGCGGTGGCGCGCAACGTCGCAAAAGATTTGGGCGATATCGCCCTGCCGCAGCTGCCGATCAGCCTGCAGCCGTTCACCGTGGCCGAATTCTTCCCGACACCCGGCCTATCCGACTATTACGATCCACGCCAACATGCGATCGCGCTGTGCTACGTGGTGCCGATCGCCGGCGATTGCAAGCCGCAGGACGAGACGCTCGATGTGGAATGGGTTGACCCGTCCGGAGACATGCTCGACACCTTCGTCGGGCAGATGGCCAATGGTTACGGCACCATCGTGCGGCAGGCGCTCGCATGGACCGGCAAGTAGGACAAGCCGCGCACGCGGGGCAAAAGCCAAGCAAACTAGGCGAATAGGCAGATAGGGGAGGATTAGAAAAAATATGGCGATTGAACTGAACAACAACATATATACGGACGGCGGCAACGATACCGAAACCACGCCGGTGGTGCTCGTGCACGGCTTCCCGGTGGACCACCGCATGTGGGACGAGTGCGCGGCGGCTTTACGCGACCAAGCTGTGAAACAAGGCGTGAAACCATTTGCGATCTGGGCTCCGGATATGCCCGGCGCCGGCGAAGGACCGATTCCGTCCGACGAAGACAGCGGCGGCAAGGACGCCGACGGCGCGTTCCCATACGGACTGGACCGCATGGCGGACGCGTACGTGGACCTGCTGCACGCCGCCGGCTACGGCAAAGCCATCTGGGTGGGCCTGTCGATGGGCGGCTACCTGATTCTCGACATCCAACGCCTGCATCCGGAAGCGGTGGCGGCGCTCGCCCTGTGCGACACGAAAGCCGACGCCGACTCCGCCGACATGCGATTGAAGCGCGTCGCAATCGCCACCGACTGCGAAACGACCGGCACACACGAGCCGGTCATGGGATTCGCCGTGCCGTCGGAAGCCGACTCCACCGTGAAACAGTCGGACGCCTACTGCAGGCAGTTCGAAACGTGGATCAACGAACAGCCCGCCGACGGCATCGCCTGGCGCGAACGCATGGCCGCTGGCCGTCCCGACCTGAACGATGTGCTGCCGAACATCAACGTGCCAGTCGCAGTAATCTGCGGCGACAAGGACCCGTCCAGCCCGCCGGCAGTGATGAAGCCGGTCGCCGACGCGATGACGAAAACCGACGTGACGATGACGGTGATCGACGACTGCGGCCACTTCAGCGCGTACGAACACCCCGACCAGGTGGCCGCCGCGTTACTGGAACTGGTGAAGCGAGTCGGCTGAGCCGGCTGCGACGATTATCTGTGGCAGACCATCCGGCGTATCGACAAGATATAGAGAAAATATATAAAACGTATATACGAAATATGTACTACGTATGTATAACGAATATATTCCGTATATAACACGCATGAAAGAGGCAACACAACCATGAGCGTGTTCTCACCACTGGCATTGACGCAGACCCTGCCGTTCCTGCCACTCGCCCAAGGAGACATCGACTACGAAGTGGCACGACGCGGCGAACCCGACCTGTTCGCCAAAGTCCTGGCGGAACCGGCAACGAAAGTCATCCTTGTCAAAGACGGCAAAGTGGCCGTGCCGCACGGCCAAGGCGCCATCGCCGACTACGCCAACGTGAAAATGCGCCTCGCCCAACTGCCGGGCGCGTACGTTGCCGCGGAACTCGAATCGCACCCATCGGCGCTCGCCATATTCCTCGGCTCGTACGGCGGACGATTGGGCGAGCACGTCGTCGCCGTGGACGTGACGCACGTCCAGCCGAACGATACGACGATTACGGCTGCGACGGCTCGCAGCGGGGGAGCGGACGACGCGTTCGCCGAAGTGCCGGCGCATGAATCGCAGGAAAACGCGAAATCGCTGCTGGAAAGCGCGGCAACCCGATTCGACTGGGTGGACCTGCGCGGATTCGCACCCCACGCCAGCGCACGCGAAGCCGGACAGGCAACCTCCGCCATCTCGCTCAGCATGTGGCACGCCCGGCAGCGTCACTGCCCGACGTGCGGCGCGCCCGTCGAACCGGCGCTCGGCGGCTGGGCTCAGCACTGCACGAACGATGAGGATGGCAATCGTTTGCTGTTCCCCCGAATCGAACCCGCGGTGATCACCGCGATCGTCGACCATGATGACCGTCTGCTGCTGCAACACAACAGCGCATGGCGCAACAACGGCCTGTACTCGGTTTCGGCCGGATTCGTGGAGGCTGGCGAAAACCTGGAGCACGCATGCCGGCGCGAAGCCAAAGAGGAAGTCGGCATCGAAATAGGCGAACTCAAATACCTCGGCTCCCAGCCGTGGCCGTTCCCCTCGTCTCTCATGATGGCGTTCAAAGGCGTGGCGGTCACCACCGACGTGCACGTGGACGGCGAGGAAACGTTGCAGGCGCGTTGGGTCACACGCGACGAATACATGAGCGAACTGGTTTCGGGACGTATGGAGGCTCCGGGCAAAGCCACGATCGCACGCTACATGATTGAGGAATGGCTCGGCCACGACCTGCCGTGACAAGACCTGCCATTAAAAGGTGGTATCGGCTGAGCCTGTCTTCGGGGCGGTTGCCGGGGGAGCTTGTTTAGTATTCGTTTGGGCACTCGTCTGCGTATCATGCTGCATGGTATGTACCGTTAAGAGAGTGAATGAGGAAACCACATACATGTCTGATAGAAGTGGGCAGAACGATACGGACAACAGCTTCGCCGGCATCTCGTTTGAAGGGGTGAATGCCGTGCCGCCGCAGTCTGGTGAGAACGGCGATACGATCAATCTCGCCGACGTGGCCGATGTGTCCGAACAGGACGACGTGTCCAACGCCGCCACCGAGACCATGCCGCCGTTGAATTTCGCATCGGACCAGACCCAGCCGTTCCAGTCATTCCCGACGGCCGGTGCCGCCGAAACCACGCCTGCCGGAACTGTCCCCAACGGAGCTGTTCCCACTGGTGCCATTCCTACCGGTGACATGCCCTCATCCACGCCCGCTCCCGCCATTCCCGTGCTCACCATGCCGGTCGAAGGAGAAGCCGTCGTGGCCAAGAAACGCAAACTGCCGCTGATCATCACCGGAATCGTGCTCGCCGTACTGGTGGTCGCCGCGATCGCCGGCTTCTTCACCGCACGCTGGTACTTCCAAGACAAGGCCGCGCCGGGCGTGACCTTCGGCGGAACCAGTGTGGCCGGACAGACCGCCGACCAGCTGAAAAACACGGTGACGGCCGCCGTGAAGAACACCACCGTGAACATCAAGGACGGCAACGGCAACAACGCTTCCGGCAGCCTGAGCGACCTCGGCGTGAGCTACAACGTCGACAAGACGGTCACGGAACTGCTCGCCGCCAAGCACCAGACCAACGGCGCACTCGAATACATCAACGAAGTCAACCCGTTCGTCAAGAAGAACGTGCCGCTGAACGCCAAGTCCAACAAGCTGGCCCTCAGGACGTTCGTCACCGACAAATTCGTGCAGGACACCGACCGCGCGGTACCGTCCACCGCATCGTACGATGCCAACGCGCGCGCCTTCGTCGCAGTGGAAGGCCGCGGCGGCAGGTCCCCGAAGGTGGACAATGTGATCGACACGGTCGCCAAAGCCATCGCGAACCCGGGGCACAGCGGCAGCGTGACGATCACGTACGAAACCATCGACGTGCCGGTCGCACTGCCTGAAGCCCAAAACGTGGCCGACCAGGCAAACGCGCGACTGAACGCGCCGATTGTGCTGGACAACGGACAAGGCAAGACCTTCCAGATTCCAGCCGAAGTCGTGGCCTCATGGCTGAAAACCGACGCCGACCTCGAACACGGCACGCTTTCGCTGTCCTACGATGACAACGCCATCACCAACTACGTGCAGCAGCAGGTCCCAGCCCAACTCAACCAAGACGCGGTCGACCAGGAAGACGCCGTCGACAACAGCGGCAAAGTGCTGGCCACCATCGTCAAAGGCGTGAACGGCGTGAAGGTCAAGAACATGGAGGCGCTCGCACCGAAGATCGGCGAAGCGCTCAAAAACGGCCAAGGCGCCACCATTCCGGTGGACGGCGACGTGCAGAACTTCAAAACCGTGCAGAAGAAGAGCGAATACCGCATCGTGGTGGACCGCACCGCGCAAACCGCCACCGTGTATCACAACGACGAGGCCGTCAAGACCTTCCCGGTGTGCACGGGCACCACCGGCAAGCACGAAACCGACCTGGGCACCTTCTACATCTACCTCAAGTATCAGATCCAGGACATGACCGGCCTGAACGACGACGGCTCGCGCTACCTGTCCAAGGGCGTGAAGTGGGTAAGCTACTTCTACGGCGGCGAAGGCTTCCACACGGCAAGCTGGAACAATTACGGCATCGCCCACGGCGACCCGGCGCACTACGGCTCCCACGGCTGCGTGAACATGTACGAAGCCGATTCCAAGTGGATCTACGACAACTGCCCGGAAGGCACCATCGTGCAGGTAGTCGGCGCCATGCCATCCGGACCGGTACGCTGACCCGTTACGCTGACCCGTTACGCGTGGCGCGGGTGCGCGGCGTTCGCATACGCCGTACAATGGGCGGCATGAGCGAAGCAAACGATAGCAAAGTGAACCTCGACGTGCCCGAGCACCTCGAATACTCCGACGAGCACGTGTGGGTGGATTCCTCCGTTGAACCCGCCATGGTGGGCGTTACCGAATACGCCACCGAACAGTTCGGCGAACTCGTGTACATCGATTTGCCTGAAGTCGGTACGCAGGTCGAAGCTGGCGACGAAGTGGCGGAATTCGAATCCTCCAAGGCGGTCACCGCGCTGGTCTCGCCGGTGGCTGGCACCATCCGCTACGTCAACAACGAGGCTGCGGACGATCCGAGCATTGTGACGGACGATCCGTACGGCGAGGGCTGGATTTTCAAGATCGAGCTTGAGGATGACGAGCCTGACCTGCTTAGCGCTGACGAGTATGCCAAGATTGTGGCTGACTGAATAGCACGGACGTCTAGTTTTAATTACGGCTGCGGCCGGCGGGTGCGATGCGCGGCACACTCAAGGCCGTTCGGCCGGGCTTACGGTCGCGCATCGTACCCGCCGGCCGCAGCCTTTTTATGGGAAGTGCCTTGCGGGGCCCTGAAAGTTCCCTGATTTTCTCGGTGGCGTTACTGTTTGTTCGAACGCGACCCCTATAGTGGGCATATGAGTGAAATTCAGCCGTTGCCGCAGTTCCCGCCGCAGCGTGCGCCGCAGCACGACCAGCAGCGCGAACAGCAGCGTATGGGGGAGCGGATGGACGATTCTTGCGATGACATGCCCACCGTGCCGATTCCGGCACGCAAGGTGGTCACCACCTTCGACGCGGCCTCCAGACATGAGCGTCTTGAAGTCAAACCGCCGCTGACCAGGCTGTTCCGCCGCACGATCACCAAAGCATTCAGTGTCTGGCTGAAATTCTCGACCGCATTGGTACGGTCGCTCGACTGGTATCCACGTGTCGAACCCTACGTCGGCTACGGCACTGAACACTACTCCCGACTGATCTGCCGTACCGTATACGGCCCGTTCAAACGGCAGGCCGGCCGCCTGATTCGCGGCATCCGTGGCATGCTGATGGTGCCGTCCCCGCATACCAAAGTGCGGATCGCCATCGATGACGTGCCCATCGAAACAGTGCAGGTGGGTGCGTCGGAAGTATACGACGCGATCGACAGCAATCCTGATATTTCCAGCGAATTCGCGGCATCCGACGATGCCGGCTACCTCGACCTCGTCGCCGAGCATTCACTCGAACCGGGCATCCACAACGTCTCGTACAAAGTGCGCAGCCGCAAGCCGGTCAACGCCAACCTTTTCACCATTCCCAGCGGCACCAAAGTGGGCGTGATCTCCGACGTGGACGACACCATCATGGTCACGCAGGCGCCGCGTCTGATGAAGGCCGCCTACAATCTGCTGCTGCTTAATCCGCGCAAAAAAGTGCCGGTGGCCAGCATGAACCTGCTGTTCAACCGCATCGCGGACATGTTCCCGGACGCGCCGTTCTTCTACCTGTCCACTTCGCCATGGAATGTGGAAAGCTCGATCCGCCATTTCATTACGAACCACGGTTTTCCGGAAGGTCCGCTGCTGCTGCGCGACCTTGACCCGAGGCCGAAAACCTTCATTCCGTCGGGCGTGCAGCACAAGCTTGAATACGCCGAACAGCTCATGGCCGATTTTCCCGATATGAAGTTCATTCTGATCGGCGACGACGGGCAGAAGGATCCGACCACATACGCCACAATCGCACGCCGCTACCCGGGGCGTGTGCTGGCGATCGGCATCCGGCAGCTGTCCCCGCGCGAAGTGACCGGCAATTTCGGTTCCGTCGCCGGGCGCGTGGCCACGCAGCCGATGCCGGTCACCGACGTGCCGGTATTCACGGGAACGACCGGATCGAACATCATGAAAACCATGCTGCCGTACCTGCGCGCCGCGCAAAACGGCGACTGACGGCCGACACAAGTTTGGGCGGGTCGTCAGTATAATCGCGTGCATGAGTGAATTTCGGGGTATGGAAAACACCATGAACGTGAAGGAAGCGACGAACGCGCACGACGAACACCAGAATGGACTGGCGGTGCCGGAAGCGAAGCGGGTGCCAAAGGAGCGCACCTTCCACGGCGATACGTTCATCGATAACTACGAATGGCTGCGCGACAAGGAATCGCAGGATGTGCGCGACTATGTGGCGGCGCAGAACCGCTACTGCGAACAGCGCATGGCACCGCTCGCATCGTTGCGCAAAACGTTGTTCGAGGAATTCAAATCGCATGTGCAGGAAACCGACATGTCCGTGCCGACGCGCATGGACGGCTACTGGTACTTCACCCGCACCATGCAGGGGCGGCAATACGCCACGCAATGCCGCGTGCCGATCCGCGGCGCGGACGATTGGGATCCGCCGACAGTGGAGGCCGGCGTGCCACTCGACGGCGAACAGGTGGTGTTCGATACGAACGCCGAGGCGCAAGGCCACGATTTCTTCCGCATCGGCGGCATGGACATTTCCAAGGACGGCCGTTGGATGCTGTACGGCACCGACACGACTGGCGACGAACGCTACGATTTCCGCATCCGTGATCTTGAGACCGGCGACGAGCTGGAGGAGCGGTTCGAAGGCATCGGCGGAGCCTGCTTCACGCCGGACGCGCAATGGGTGTTCTATGTGCTGTTGGACGACGCGTGGCGTCCATACGCGGTGATGCGCCACCGCGTCGGCACCCCCGTGACCGATGACGTGGAGGTGTACCGCGAGGCGGATGAACGCTTCTGGGTGGGCATCGGACTGTCCTTCGACGAACGGAACATCGTGATCGGCACCGGGTCGAAAACCACCACCGAGGTGCTGATGCTGCCGGTGGACACCCCAGAGGGCTCGTTCCGGGCGTTCATTCCGCGCGAAACCGACGTGGAATACGATGTGAGCTTCGCCTGTTTCGAAGGCGCGGGGGAGCATGGCGAGGATATTCCGCTCGCCGTGGTGTACCACAACGCGTTGAATCCGAATTTCGAGATCGATGTGATCGATATGCGGACGCACGAGCCTCCATACCGGCTGGGCGAAGGCGTGCGCGTGGCGGTCGGCTCGCCCTACGGCTGCGAGCATGGCGACGACGTGGAGCCGGGCGTCTCCTCCATGCCGATCGGCACCCCGTATTCAAATCCCTGCAATCCCGCCATTCTGCAGGGCGCGCACGGCTTGGGCATCGAGGGTATCTCGATCCATCGGCATTTCGTCGCATTGCAGTACCGCGCGGAAAGCCTGCCGCACATCGCGGTGATGACGAAACGGGCCGCCGCCGAGGATTTCCTGGCCGGCCGGCCATGGCGGTTCACCGAACTGGTGCCGCACGCGCTGGAGGACGATTGGGACGTCGACGAATCCGTGGACGAGATCAACGAGGAACGCGCCGAGATCTGGGGCAAACTGGACGCGGCCGCCGCCGCGCAAGGCAAGGGATCGGCCGTGCATGGCGTCTCGCGTCGGGCGATGACGTCGTCGGACGGCGCCACCGCCGACCGCATGCCGGGGGAGACGCGCCGCCTGTATTCGATCGGCGTGGGTGGCAACCCCTCGTATGACGCGCCGCGCATGCGCTACTCGTTCGCCAGCTACACGCGCCCCGGCGAACTGCACGATTACGATCCGGACACCGGCGAGGACCGTCTGCTCAAACGCGCCACCGTGCTGGGTGGTTTCGATCCGCGCGACTACATGGAACGCCGGGTGTGGGTCACCGCGCGCGACGGCGAACGCATCCCCGTCTCGCTGGTATGGCGACGTGACGTGCCGACTTGCGATTCCGCCATGTTCATCACCGGCTACGGCGCATACGAGATCAGCTCCGATCCGGGATTCGCGGTGTCACGCATCAGCATGCTCGACCGCGGCGTGCTGTACGCCGTGCCGCACATCCGCGGCGGCGGCGAAATGGGACGCGCCTGGTACGAGCAGGGGCATCTGCTCAACAAGAAGCATTCGTTCGAGGACTTCATCGACGCCACGCGCGCGCTGCAGCACGCCGGACTGGCCTCGCCGCTGCGTACGGTGGCGAACGGCGGCTCGGCGGGCGGCCTATTGATGGGGGCGGTCGCCAACATGGCTCCGGAATGCTATGCGGGCGTGGAGGCGGATGTGCCGTTCGTGGACGCGCTGACCTCGATCCTTGATCCTTCGCTGCCGCTGACCGTCACCGAATGGGACGAGTGGGGCGATCCGCTGCACGACGCGGATGTGTACGCGTATATGAAGTCGTACACGCCATACGAGAATGCGCCAGATAGTGAAAATGACGAAAGAACTGCCGTTTTTCCGAAAATTTTCATTACCACATCCATGAACGACATCCGCGTGCTGTATGTGGAGCCGATGAAATGGCTGGCCCGGCTGCAGCATGCCGGTGTGGACGCCGTGGCGAAAATCGAGGTGGAAGCCGGCCATGGGGGTACGTCCGGGCGGTACAAGCAATGGGAGGAAGTCTCCTATGAGAACGCCTGGTGCCTGTCGGTGATGGGCGTCACCAGTTGATCCCGTGTTCGGGTGAGAAAGTATGGCGGAGCCACTTTTGCAAACAATTGCAAAAGTGGCTTCTGTTTCAGAAAATTTGCATAATCTGTTGCAAGACTTTTTCGGCGATTCTTGTTTTCGCTTCGGTGGGGGTAACCTCATTGTCAAACGTTTGATGCAACACTTTTCGGCGTGTTTTTGCAACAAAATGATCACAAATTTTGTGTTTCATTCGTTGATGTTGATGTCGTGTCACCGTGATTACGTAAAAGTGGCGGTAGCTGGGGCAAGGTAGTGGCTGCCGCCACCTTAGGTTGTGCTTAATCGTGAAGCGAGGGATTATGCATAGGCGCAAGGAGCTGACGTCAAAGCGCTATATGAAAACGTTTGCCGCCATGCTGGTGACATTGGCGACCATGCTGGCATGCGTATTGATCGGGCCCGTTCGTGCGCAGGCCGTGGAATACAACATCGGCGAGCTCGGCTGGGTGGACAAGGGCTCCTCCAAGCTGACCATTGTGTCCGGCGGCCAGGAAAAGCCGTTCATCTCCGGCACCACCGTCGACTACGGCGATGGAATCAACATGCAACTGCATTGGAACGTGCCGAACAACATCACTGTCAAATCGGGCGATACCTTCGTCTACGATCTGCCCGAGAATCTGACCTTCCAATCCGGGCAACAGTACGACATCATCAACGGATCGGGCGATGTGGTCGGCCATTATGTGATCAACGGCAATCGCATGGTGGCCACGTACACCCGCGGCGAGGATGCGGGGTCGAACGTCACCGCGTACGTGACGGTCAAAGGCACCATCAATTCCGACAAGACCGGCGGTAACAACGGCGGAGACAAGACGTTCTCATATCCGGGCTACGGCGACGTGACGCTGAAGGTGAATCCGAAGCATGAAGTGAACGCTTCCAAATCCGCGGCCATCTCCACCTCGGACCCCTCGAAGTGGGAATTCGTCATCAGGGTCAATTCCGTCGGCACCAACCAGAACGTGCAATTGAACGACACCATGGGCGAGTTGATGAAGTTCAATCCGGACAGCATCCGTATCTGTACCGACGCGGATTGCCGGCAGTCATATGGCGGGACGTGGGGCGCTACATCTGCAGCGGACAATGCCGGGTTCAGTGCCACGATTAAGTCCATGGAGGACGGCGAAACGCTGTATGTGCGCTACTCCGTGACTGCCGACCGCGCCACTCTCGTGGCGGCCTGCAAAAAAGCGGGCGATTGCTCGCAAGTGCCCGGACTGAAGAACTCCGTGGAATACCACAGCGATGACAACACGGACCACAAAAAGACCGAAAACGCCATCTGGGTCACTTACAAGGACTGGTCGGTGACCAAAGGCGGCACCCAAACGACGATAGACAAGTCCGGCTTGAACGGCAAGAAGGACGTTCCAGGTATCCAATGGACCATCAACATCACCAACGGCACCGACACCGACATTTCCGGAGCCAGCATCAAAGACGCGCTGGGCAACGGGCTGGAAGAGCCATCCGGCGATGTGGTACTGACCTGCAGAAAAGCCAATGATTGGAAGACGCAGTGCCCTACGGATGCTCTGGATGCATTCGAAAGCGATCCGTACAACAACCAGTGGTCCATCAAGGTTCCTTGGCTGGATCTGGTGAACGGCACATATACGCTGCCATCCGGCTTCGACTCCTTCGCCATCACCTACACCACCGAAGTGACGGACGCGCCCAATGCCGACAGCGGCGAGCATAAGACCTACACCAACGATGTGACGGTCAAGCCGAAAGGCCACCCCGGCAAAAGCGCCACCGGCACGGCGGACGTCGGCAAGGACGCAGTGAAAATCGGCAAGAAGTGCACCTCACCGGGGTCCGAAAGCAAGAACCTCACATGGGTGACCTCACTGACCGCATTGACCGCGATGGACAACGTGGATCTCAAAGACACCCTTGATCAGAAAGGGGATGGCTCATCCGCCGGATTCCAGCAGAGTCTGGTACAAAACAGCATCGCCGTGTATGCGGACGAGGCAATGATGGAGCCCATCGGTGCCAGCGCGTATTCGATTACAGCCACGGACCATGGCTTCACCATCACGTTCAAGCATCTCAACGCCAACCAGACCGTGTACGTGGCCTACCAGTCCACCGTCAAGGATGGCGTGACCGCCGAAACGGTGTACAACACCGCCGAATCGAAGCATAAGACGGCAACGGCAAGCCACACCCACCAAGGCGACAATCTGAAAAAGGAGGCAGTGAACCGGTATTGGGACGAATACGGATACGGCCAGACCGCCAACGCAGCCGGAGTGCTACGCTGGCTGCTGACCGTGCACGACCTGCCGGAGAAGGCCCAATCGGTGACCATCAGCGACTCGTTGCCTGAGAACACCATGTTCGTGCCCGGTTCCGTCAAAGCGGTGAGCCCCAATGCCAAAACTGCCACATTGAGTGGCGTATCGGCCAAGGACAACGGCAACGGCACAGTGACGTTCACCATATCGCCGGGCACGGCCGCATTCAAACAGGCCACCACCTCAGAAGGCCTGCAGATCGTCTACGACACGCGCATCGACGCGTTGAAAGCGCAGGAAGGATACCGCGAATACACCAACAGAGCGCATATCAGCGTGGACGGCAATGACCAGACGGACCAGTCCTACACACTCGGCATGAACACGCCGAAGCTGGTGAGCAAGCAGGGAACGTACAACGAGTCCACGGCGCCGAACGTCAACTACACGGTGAAAATCAATCCGGGCGCACAGACGCTGAACAACGGCAAGGCCCTGACCCTGACCGATACGTTGGGCAGCGCGCTTGATCTGCGCATGGACAGCATCCTCATCGCCGATTCCGCCTCGGGAAAGCAGATCAGTGGTGCGACATGGTCATATGAGCCGAATTCCAAGAAACTGGTCTTCTTCATTCCGGACAAGCGGGCCGTCACCATCACATACAAGGCGACCGTGCAGCTCAAAGCCGGAGAGACCATCGAGGGAACCGTGGGCCGCAATGAGATTTCGCTTGAAGGCGTAGATGCAAGCAAGGGCAGTGATGCCTCCACTGTCACCGGAACGGTGAAAACGGCCCAAGGTGGCATGACATTCGACAGCAACACCCTGCAAATCTACAAGTACATTGATGGCGATACCGGCCGGCCGGGCGCCAACGCGATGTTCGAAGTGCAGGAAGTGAACGTGGACCTGACCAAGTGCAGCACGGCAGCTGAAACCGCAGGCAAGAAGACCTGCTCCGGCACTGTGGGCAAGACCGTGATGAACAACCTCACCACTGGCACGACCGGCTACTCCAGCCAAGTGCAGCTGAATGCGGACCACATCTACAAAGTCACGGAACTCGTGGCCCCGGGAGAAAAAGCCGACACTACCGACAGCGCGTACGAGAAAGCCAAGCCACTGTATGTGGTCTTCCCCGGCAACGATGCGCGAAGCGCGGATTCGAAAACCTACAATGGCAAATACGACAATCTGGTCATCTCCGATAATAAAAGCGACTCGGGCTCTTTGACCGTGGCCGTGGCCAACAACGCCACGTTGGGCAACTACCTGTGGTATGTCAACAACAACCACAAGAAGAAGACCAAGATCAGCATCGCCAAACTGGATGCTGCCGACGTCAACGTTCCGGTGGCTGGCGCCTCGTTGAAGCTATCCAAATGGGGGTCGTCCGAAGCGCCGGAAGCCTGGTCGAATTGGACTGCATCAATGCAGGGTGTCAGCAAAGATCCCACTGGTACCGCACTGATTTGGACTACCGGAAGCACCGAGAAACAGACATTCGAACTGCTGCCTGGACGCTACTGGCTGGAGGAAACCGCACCCCCCGACGGATACCAAACCATGAGCCCGATCACCATCACCGTGGGTGCCGACGGCGTCGTGACGGTCAACGGCCATAACGTGACCGACGAGAACGGCATCGGCCAGATACAGGCCTTGGATGCGCCGAAGACCACGAATCTCATCGTGAACAAGGTGTGGAACGACAACGATGACCAGGACGGCAAACGCCGCACCGTGACCTTCGACCTATACCGCAAGCTTGCGGGAGAAGCCGACTATACGAAGATGGACGGCCAGAGCCGCGACATCAACGTCAACGCCGGTGATTCCGCCGCATATTGGTTCGACCTGCCGGTTGTGGTGGACGGCAAGCAGGCCGAATACAAAGCCATGGAAGCCACCAGGATCGATGGATACACAGCGCAATGCACCGATCCGGCCTCCGCGGCCGACGGCATGGTCATGACCTGCACCAACACGCATACGCTGGAAACCACCAGTCTCGGCGTGAACAAGGTGTGGAACGACGCCGATAACCAGGACGGAAGCCGACCGGACTCCATCACCGTGCATCTGGTGAAAAACGGTGTGAAAACCAACCAGTCAGCCACGTTGAACGCAGCCAATAATTGGAGCAATGCCAACGCGTTCACCAATCTGCCCGTCTACGAGAACGGCATGAAGATCACCTATGGCGTGCAGGAGGATGTGCCGTCCGGCTACACCGTCACCACAGACGGCGTCGACAAGGACCACGACATCACCCTGACCAACACCCACCATCCCAACAACGAGAAGGTGTGGTTCTCCAAGCAGAGTCTTGGAGGGCAAGAACTCGCCGGCGCGACGATGAGGCTCACCGGAACGTTGGACGATACGACGAAAACCTTCGCCGTCCAGACGTGGACTTCCGACGGCAGCCAGCGGAGCTTCACACTGGAACCGGGCACCTACACGCTGACGGAAACCAAAGCTCCTGCGGGATATACGAAGGCCGATGACATCGTCTTCCGCGTGGACACCGGCACCGACGGCAAGCTGCAGGTCCGGATACGACAGTCCGACGGCAGCTACGTCGCAGCGGACGACAGCCTGATCACTATGGTCGACGCGTACCAACTGCATCGCGTCGCCATCGCCAAGAACAGCCTGACGGACGGCATCACCAACATCGCGGGCGCAAGCATGAGCGTCACGGGACGCACGCTTGACGGCAAATCCGTCAATGCGATCACATGGATCACCAAGCAGGGGCAATCGCAGCAGCTCGACCTGCAGCCGGGCACCTACACGCTGTCCGAGACCAATCCGCCGGCAGGCTATACGAAGGCCGATGACATCACGTTCAGCGTCGACATCAACGGCAAAATCACCGTGGATGGCAAGACCCAGACGGACGGGACGCTCACCATGGTGGATAAGCCCGACACCAACGGCATCTTCTTCTCTAAAACCGCGGTAGGCGGCGGAGCCGAACTCGCCGGAGCCGAATTCAACCTGACCGGCAGCACATTCGAAGGCAAAACCATCGACCCGATCACATGGACCAGCGGTGGAACACCGAAGCGATTCATGCTCGAGGACGGCGTCTACACGCTTACCGAAACCAAGGCCCCAACCGGATACGAGGCGGTCAAACCGCTCACATTCACCGTAAGAGAAGGCCAGGTGTACATCGACGGTGTGCTGCAAAGCGACCGTACCATACGCGTAGAGGACCGCATCGCCACCACCATGGTGCGCGTGCGCAAAGTCTGGTCCGACTCGAACTATGGGGACCGTCCGGAGAAAGTCACCTTCCATTTGCTACGCAATGCCAAGGAACTGACCGACAAGCAGTACACGGTCGAGGTGGATAGTTCCAGCTCGTGGACGCATACGTGGACCGATCTGCCCCGATACGACGAGAACGGCGAACGCTACAACTACACCGTGGACGAGGAAACCACGAAAAAGCTCAAGGATGGCTCCTACCGAGTGTCGATCACCAAGCGACCGTATCAGGACGGCGCCGAATACACAGTGCTGAACGTGCGTGAGCCGGACGCCATCAGCGCCAAGGTGACCAAAACCTGGAACGACAACTCCGACAACGACGGCAAGCGTCCGCACAAGCTCACCTTCCATGTGTGGGGCACCAGTAAGCAGCCGAAGGATCCGACGGACCTAACCCAAGGCTACGAAGACAAAACCGAGCAGATGATCGTGCAGGATGTGAACGTGTCCGGCGACCAACAGTCCTGGGTCTTCGAAGGACTGCCCAAACTGAACATCTACAGCGAGCCGTACGCCTATACCATCACCGAGGAGAATGTGGACGGTTACACGACAAGCGGATGCGCCGCGGATGAGACCGGCACTGCTGGGACCGAAAGCAAGGGATGCGTGTTCAAGCCGACGGATTCCTCCACCGACAAGGAGAATGACTTCCACGTGACGAACACGCATACGCCGGAAACGACCACGCTGAACGTCACCAAACAGTGGGACGACGATTCCGATTCCGACAATGGCAGGCCGAACAGTCTGACGATTTGGGTGCTGTCCAGCATCTGGAACGGCAAGAACGACCAGCCTCTGCCGGGATGGCCGACGCCGCAGAATAACAGCATGTGTTCGGATCCGGGTACGAAGGCCAAGAACCCCGTCGGCGTCAGCTGCGCGGTGCTTACCAAAGACAATGCCAAGAAAGCCGTGACCACCACCGAGGCATCCTCGGATGGCGCGAAGGAGACGGCTGGTTCGTCCGGCTCGGATACGACGAACGTCGCCTCCAACGAATGGGCCTACGCGTTCACCAACCTGCCCAAGTATTACAAGGGCAAGGAAATCCACTATTCCGTAACCGAAGAAGCCGTGAACGGCTACAAGCCGGTTTCGCTCACCGGCGGCAAGACCGTGCCGCAACAGCCGAATCAATCGGAAACCGGCGCTGACGAAAGCAACGCCCAAACCGCAGCGGCTGATCCGAATACGGCAACGGACGAATCACAGGATTCGACTGACGGAACGAACGCAACCGCCGAATCGTGGAACTACCAGCTGACCAACAAGTACACGGCGGTCAAACTGCCCTCCACCGGTGGCGAAGGCAACGGAAACACCATGCGAGTGGGACTGATTGTACTGCTCGTCGGCACGCTATGCCTGGCCATGGCGCTGCGTCGTAAGGAAAGGGACTGACGATGAACCAGCATGCGCACCACACTGCACGCCGCATCACGGCCGCTGCAATCGGACTGGCGCTTTCCTGCGCGGGGCTTGGCTCGCAAGCCGTCGCGTACGCCACACAGCCGGCGGCCACCGACGTGACGGTGATCGCGTTCCAGCAGAACTGGCAGACCGTGGGCGACGAATGCACGAACACATACGGTCCGGAAGGCGTGAAATACGTGCAGATCTCCCCGCCGCAGGAATCCGTGCAGGGCACGCAATGGTGGACCGTCTACCAGCCGGTCAGCTACAAGCTCAACTCGCGCTTCGGCACTGAGGACGAGCTAAAAAGCATGATTGAACAGTGCAAGGCGGCCGGCGTGGACGTGATAGCCGACGTGGTGCTCAACCACACCACCGGCCATGACGTGTCCTGGGTGGACGACCAGTATGGCGTGGACAGCACCGCATACAACGGATCCTACGGACGCTATCCAAGCATGGACCCGTATGCGGAAGGTGGCACGCAAGGCCTCTACCAGTACCAGGAAAGCGGCAACAACCACCAGTACGGTCTGCCGAGCGGGGACTTCCACACCTGCAAGTCCAACGTCTCCGACAACATCTCCGACTACACCAACGCCGACGAGGTATGGAACTGCAGGCTGTCCACCATGTGGGACATCAATACGGGCAGCGAACGTGTGCAGAACATGCAGGCCGATTATCTGAACCGGTTATGGCGGGATGGCGTGCGTGGCTTCCGTATCGACTCCGCCAAACATATGGATCCGAACGACATCGCCGCGATCAAACGCAAGTTCATGGACAAGGCTGGTATCAATGGCCAGTCGTTCCCATGGTCTCAGGAAGTGATCTACCATCAGGGCGAATCGAACAAATTCGCTCCCGAACGGTACGAGAAAAACGGCGAAATAACCCAGTTCTCGTATGCATATTCGCTACTCAAGGACTTCAACGGCTCCATCACGGATCTGAAGAACATCAAGTCCGACCTGTTGAAGAATTCCAACGATGCCACGGTGTTCGTGGCGAATTGGGATAGCGCACGTGGTTCCGAAACGTTAAGCCCGACCTCCGGCGCCCGCTACGAGCTCGCGAACGCGTTCATGCTCGGTTACGACTACGGGCATCCGAAGATTCTGTCCGACTACTACTTCAACAAATCCACGCAGTACGACGATGGCGTGAAGGACACGTCCGACACCAAGGTGCCATACGTGAACATGGACAAGGCATGCGCCACTTCGAAGGATCCGACGCAGATGGCCTACGGCGACTGGAACTGCCAGCAGCGTTGGACGTCGATCCGAGGCATGATCCGCTTCCACAACGCCGTCAACGGCACGAAGGTGACGAACTGGCAGGAAAACGGCGACAACAACATCGCATTCGACAGGGCCGCCGACGGTTCCTCGACGGCGAAAGGCTTCATGGCCATCAACAACACCCTGCAGGATCATGACGTGGATTACACGACGACATTGCCCGACGACACGTATTGCGATGTATACGCGTCACGCGACTGCTCGAAAAAGGTGAAAGTGTCCGGCGGGCATATCAAGACCACCATCGGCAAGCGCAGCGCGATCGCGCTGTACCAAGGCGCGGCCGCGGAAAGCGACCCCGACAAAGGCAAATACGATCCGCAGTACAGAGATTCGCCCAACAGCACATTGATCGCGGACAAAACGCTGACCGTGTACTACAAGCCGAAACAGAGCGGCTCAGCGCCGACACTGCACTATCAGAAGGCCGACGGTTCCGAGCAAAACCTTGCTATGAAGGCCGTGGACGCTTCCGATTCCACCGATGCGAACGGCTGGTACAGCGTGAATCTGCCGGAAGGCGCGAATCTCGCGGCGGCGAAGTTCTACTTCACCGATGGCACGGACGCGGACCGTCCGGACGGTAACGGGTGGTACCAGTCGCAGGTCGGCGACACCATGGTCAACGTATGCGACGGCACCGTGGGCCGTGGCGTGCCATATGCGCGCACATACACCGGTCAGCATGCCGGCCAGACCAAGGTGACCGTCAACTTCAAGCCGACCGATTCCGTCGGCGAGCGTGCCACAGGTGTGCGGGTGTGGACGGATGATCAGACGAAGTCCACGTATCTTCCGTTCGGCGCGACCGTCAACGGTTTCGGCAAGATCGCGCAAGGCTATGTGGATGGCACGCAAAGCCAGGTGAGATTCCGCATCGTCGACGGCGAAACGGCCAATGCAGCATCCGCGGGAACCGAAGACAGCTACTTGGCGCGCACATGGAAACTCGACAAATTCGCCAACGCGTACGTTGACGGCGCCATCGAGGCATGGGTGGACGGCAACCAGCCGCAGACCGTCTCCGACAGGTCTCCAGAGAAGGCGTCGCCGGCCGCCACGCCGCAGCCGAACGACATCAAGAACCCGAAAACCCTGACCGTCAAACTGCACTATTACCGTGCCGACGGCAGATACCAGGATTACGACATGGAGTCCGACACCTGGAAGGGCTGGGATCTGTGGAGCTGGTACAAGGAAAGCACCAGTGGTGTGGCCACGCCGTTCAACGGGCACGACGATTTCGGCGAAGTGGCGGAATACACGCTGTCGCAGACTGGCAAGGGCGTACGCGACCCTTGGTTCATCATCCGTAACGGCGGCTCGTCGTGGACGGGCAAGGATTGCGACGACAACGATCGTCAGATTCCTGAATCCGTAATCAACGTGCAGGCCGGTGACCTTGCTGCCGGCACGGCGGAATTCTGGATCTTAAGCGGCGACCCGACCGTGTACGCGCATCCCGTGGCCGCGACCGGCGTAACCTTCGACTCGCAGGGCGGATCACCGATTGGAGCACAGACCGTGAAGTTGGGCGGCACGGCAAGCGAGCCGGTCGCGCCTACGAAGGATGGCTTCAAGTTCGTGCGTTGGACCACCGACGTGGCAGGCATCCATTCGTACGACTTCAACAGCGAGGTCACCGCTCCGGTGACGCTGTACGCGCAGTGGGCCGTGGCGCACAAGGTCACGTTCGATTCGACCGGCGGCAGCGCGGTTGACACGCAGCTCGTCGGCGACGGCGAAAAGGCTTCCGCTCCGGCCAATCCGACCCGCACAGGATATACGTTCGCAGGGTGGAGAACCGATGCGACCGGTGGCGCCGCCTACGATTTCAACGCCACTCCGGTGACCGGCGACCTGACGCTGTACGCCAAGTGGACGCCGAACACGTACACCGTGACCTTCAACTCGAACGAAGGAACATCCGTCACTTCGGCGACCGTGGAATACGGGCAAACCGTGACGAAACCGGCCGATCCAACCCTTGACGGCAAGGTGTTCGTCGGCTGGACCACCGATGCGGCCGGCACCCGGCCGTACGGCTTCGGCACCCCGGTGACCGGCGAGCTGACGCTGTACGCCAAGTGGGCCAATGGCGGCGAGATGTACCATACCGTGACGTTGAACCTGAAAGAAGGCACGGACTATCCATCGACCGCATTGCAAAGTATGACACTGTTCATCAAGGACGGTGAGAAACTGGCTATTCCGGATCCCACACCCACCCGTGACGGATACCGTCTGGCCGGTTGGACCACCGATGAGGCACGACAGGACGACTACACGGCAGACGCTCCGGTGGCCGGCGATCTGACGCTCTATGCCAAGTGGGTCAAGACCTGGACCGTGACCTTCGATACCCAAGACGGCACGCCTGTTACAACGCAAATCGTGGATGACAACAGCCATGCTACGGTACCCAATCCTGCGCCCACCCGCGACGAATACAAACTCACCGGCTGGAGCACCGATGCGACCGGTGGCACCGCCTACGATTTCAACGCCACTCCGGTGACCGGCGGCGTGACGCTGTACGCCGAATGGACACGCACCTCACACCAGTGGACCATCAAGTTCGACCTCAACGGCGGTGCCGCTCCGGAAGGAAAGGAAGCCACGAAACTGTACGCGGACCAGAAGGTCTACGACGGCGACCCGCTGATCTCCCCAACCGTGGACCAGACGAACGTGCCGGTGCTCGAAGGCTACGAATTCCAAGGCTGGAGCACCGTCCGCAACGACGCGCTCGCCAAGAGCGTCCTCTCGTTCGACGAGAACGGCAAGTCGCTGATGCCGATCGACCGCGATGGCACGGTATATGCGTTGTGGGCGAAGATGGGCACAGTGGTCAAGCCGCCGACCTCCACTTCCGACTCCACAACCCAATCGCAGATCGGCGCGTATTCCAATACCGAAACCGGACTCAACGGACTGGCCATGTTCGAAGCGGTGGTCCGTCAGCCAGGCAAGTTCCCGAACACCGATTTCGGGTCAATCACCGAGGAATCCACTCCTTGGGTTAACTGAATCAGCCGATTCGCCATACACGTTGGCGTCGCGGACCATCCGTCCACGGCGCCAACGTGCGTATGTGGGCGGTGCGTACGTCCATATATATGTGCACATTCATGTCTGTCCATCGCTTTGTTGGGCATTGCGCCCATTGCGTTCTTTGTGCCTATCGAAACAAACGGATATCCGCCCGCCGTACGTGGGGCATGGGACGGCTGTCCATTTGCTGAGCTGTTTTAGTCCGATAGGTGAATCACTGACTAGAGTCGCGTGCTATGAGTGATTCTGCAAAGAAGTACACCATCGCCGTCATTCCGGGCGATGGCATTGGCAAGGATCCTGCTGGGCGCCGTCGGCGATCCGCGCATCAAGGCGGGCATTCTGGAACGCGGCCTGCTGCTCAAGCTCCGCTTCGACCTGGACCAGTACGTGAACCTGCGTCCGTCCAAGCTGTACAAGGGCGTTACCTCGCCGCTCGCCAACCCGGGTGACATCGATTTCGTCGTCGTGCGTGAAGGCACCGAAGGCCTGTACTGCGGTGCCGGCGGAGCGGTCCGCCGTGGCACCCCGAACGAGGTGGCCACCGAAGTCTCCATCAACACCGCCTACGGTGTGGAGCGCGTGGTGCGTTACGCCTTCCAGCTGGCCATGAAGCGCAGGAAGCACGTGACCCTCGTGCACAAGAAGAACGTGCTCGTCAACGCCGGCGACATGTGGCAGCGCATCGTCAACAAAGTGGCCGAGGAATACCCGGAGGTCACCCACGACTACCTGCACATCGACGCGACCACCATCTTCATGGTGTCCAACCCGTCCCGCTTCGACGTGATCCTGACCGACAACCTCTTCGGCGACATCATCACCGACGAGGCCGGTGCCGTGGTCGGTGGCGTCGGCTACTCCGCTTCGGGCTGCATCAACGCGTCCAACGAGTATCCGTCCATGTTCGAGCCGATCCACGGTTCCGCTCCGGACATCGCCGGCCAGAACAAGGCCAACCCGACCGCAGCCATCCTGTCCGCAGCCATGCTGCTCGAGCATCTCGGATTCGACGACGCTGCCAAGAAGATCCACGTCGCCGTTGAGGCTGACATCGAGGAGCTCGGCTCCACCACGCGTTCCACCGACGAGGTCGGTCGCGACATTCTGGCGCGCATGTGAGACGACATATAAAGATATGTGACGGCATGTGACGGTTCGAAAAGCCGAGAAATCGGCTGATTCCGACTTCCGTCCCATCCTTTGAGACGCCCACCGAAAAGGGTTTTTCCCGAATCGGCGGGCGTCTTCGCATATTCGGGGATTTTTCAGGGGCCACCTAAGGTGGAATCGGGTGGAAATGGGCAAACTTTGGGATATTGTTGAGACATGAGTGATAACAACGCCGATTTCAACGGCACCGGTCAAGTCAACAATCCAACGTCGGATAACGCAGCCCAGGCCGACTACAACCAACCGTACATTCCACAACAGAACGATGCGCAGATGAACCATCCGGAGTCGCAGCCGGAAACCCCCGCATACGATCAGAACTCCGCCGCATACACTCAGCCCGCTCAGCCGGCCGAGCCTGCCGTTCCGGCGTACGATCCGAACGCTTCCGCATACAGCCAGTATGGCCAGGCCGCTCAGCCGTCATACGGTCAGCCGGCGACTCCGGCCCCGGCATACGGTACGGCTCCCGTCTATACCCAGCCGGCTCAGCCGGCCACGCCCGCTGCTCCGGTATATGATCCGAACGCCGCATCGTACAACCAGTACGGTCAGTATGGCCAGCCGTCCCAGCCTGCCCAATCTGCGCAGCCGTCGTACGGTCAGCCGGCAGCCCCGGCGTATGACCCCAACAACGCTTACGCCCAGCCGGATTACAACCAAGCGAACTACGGACAGCAGGGCTACGCGGCCCCGTCTTACAACCAATCCGCCTACACCCAGCCTGCCTACGCGCAGCAGCCGGCATACGGCCAGCCCGTCGCACCGGCCGGATACGCCCAGAAGTCGAAACTGGCAGCCGGTCTGCTTGGCATCTTCCTGGGCTGCTTCGGCGTGCACAACTTCTACTTGGGCAACACCGGCAAGGCCGTGGCACAGCTGCTGCTGACCGTCATCGGCTGGATTCTCATCATCGGCCCAGCCGTCGCAGGCATCTGGGGACTGGTGGAAGGCATCCTGATTCTGTGCTCCCACTACGGCTCGCAATGGCACCGTGACGCTCAAGGCGTCGAACTGCAGGATTGATGACTCGAGGACTTTACAAACAGCCGGGCGGCAAACTCGTTGGAGTGACTGTCCGGCTTTCTCATGCCGATCCGGATTGTACCGATTCGGATTACGCCGATTCGGACTATATTGATTCGGCTCATACGAATGCCGTGAAAACGGTTCCATACGCTGGGCCGGCTGCATCATCGACTGTTATCGAATGCCATATCGACGGCGATTTCTTCCTCGACGGGGACGATGCCGGAACGCGGAATCTCTTGCATTCCATGGAATGTGCGCTGGAACAGTGCGCGGCCCGTTGCCTCAGCGGTTCGATGGTTTCCGAACGTGACGTGACCGCCGCCGTCGAACGGACGATGCTGCACCATCCGGACGTGCGCATCGTCGGCATGGGCGCGCGTGGCATCGCCATCGCCTTTCAACGTGCGATTGACGGCATCGATGGCGCCGATGGCATTGCCGGTATCGGCGGTAATGATGTTACGAAAGTGGAACCACGCGACGACCTGCGCATTCGGCGGCATACCAGCCCAATGGAAACCGCAGAAACCGCGGAAATCGCAAAAAACATTGAAAACGCTGGAACCGCGGAAAGCGACGAAAACGCTGGAACCGTTGGAACCGGCGAAATCGCCGAAACCGGCAATTGGGCGGAATACGCGCGACGCTGGCACGCACTCAAACCGAACATCGTGCACGACGACCCCCGCAAACCGCAGGAACAAATGGACCTCGACGTCGAATGGGCGCGCGAAGTGGCTGCCGGAACCCGCGAACCCACCCTGCGTTTCTGGGAATGGGCCGAGCCGGCCGTGGTCATCGGCAGATTCCAGTCGCTCGAAGACGAAGTCAACGTGCACACCGCGCAAGACGAAGGATTCCACATAGTCCGCCGCTGCACCGGCGGGGGAGCGATGTTCATCGAACCAGGCAACACCATCACCTACTCGCTGTACGCGCCACTCGACTTCGCCCACGGCATGAGCGTCGAGGAATCCTACGAACTCTGCGACTACTGGCTCGTCGAAGCGTTACGCGCCCTCGGCCTCAACGTACGATTCGCCGGACTCAACGACATCGCCACACAATACGGCAAACTCGGCGGCGCCGCGCAACGCCGGTTCGCGCCCACCCACGGCGGACCCGGCGCGATTCTGCACCACGTCACGCTCGCCTACGACATCGACGCGGAAAAGATGACCCGCGTGTTGAACATCTCACGAGAGAAAATGTCCGACAAAGCGGTGAAATCAGCGGCAAAACATGTCGATCCCATGCGCTCTCAAACCGGCATGGGCCGAGACGAGGTAGTGGCGCGACTGGTCGACGCCGCCGTTCGAGTTACAATGTAGCCCGAATGGTCGATGGTGCCCGACTTAACGAGCGTTGGCATGGATGTCGACAACGGAAAACGCAGAAGCACGTCGGAACGGAGGCACGTCGATGGTCACCCCGAATGGAACCAACGGAATCAATGGTTTTGGTGGTTTCGACGATGAGCGTGAGACGTTGCTGCACACCGCGCTGTTCAAGCAGGTTTCGTCCGAAGAAGCCCGGGAACTGCTGCCGTATCTGCAGCATGCCGAATACGACAAGGGCGATTTCATCTTCCGCGAGGGAGACACCGACCATCGCATGTATCTGCTGGAGGAAGGCCGCGTCAAACTGACCAGACAATCCTCCGACAAGCGTGTGCAGCTGCTGAGCATCCACGCGTACGGCGAAGTGTTGGGTGAGATTCCGGTGTTCGATCCGCATGGCGGACCGCGTACCGCTTCGGCGGTGGCGATGACCAACGGCACGCGTGTGGTCTGGCTGGAACATGACGCGCTGTTCGACTGGCTCGACGAACATCCGCGCGTGGCCGTGGACATGCTGCAGGTATTGGCGCACCGCATGCGCAGCAACAACGAACGCATCTGCGATCTGGTGTTCATGGACGTTCCCGGACGACTCGCCAAAACACTGCTCAATCTGGCATCACGATTCGGCGAACCGGTCGAAGCCGGCCTGAAGGTGCCGCACGATCTGACACAGGAGGAGATGGCGCAGCTCGTCGGATCCTCACGCGAAACGGTGAACAAGGCGTTGATGGATTTCGCTAACCGCGGATGGATCGCCAGGGAAGGCCGGTCCATCATCATCTACCAGCCGGGCATGCTGATTCGCCGATCAAGACGATGACATTCGGCTGGTTTTCGGCTGATTTCCAACTTTTCCTAAGAAATTGTCTGTTTTGTGAGAAACCCGTGACGGCTTCCGGCACATGCGTTGGCGGGCATGTGTTTAGTAGACCCGCCACTTTAGAATGGGCGTCATGCCCAAGAAGAAGACCCTTACCGTTCAACGTGTGCTCGCATTGGTAATCGCATACATCACGTTATGCGTGGGCGGCGGCGTTGTGACGAGTATTTTCTTTATGCCCGCTGTGTTCGCCGCCAATAACGCGGCCAAAGCCGTCATTCCGTCCCTTGCGGTCGAAGGCATCGATTTCGATGTGACCTCGCTCCCGCAACGCTCGACGATGTATTTCAACGACGGCAAGACCGCTTTCGCGGAATTCTATACGCAGAACCGCGAGGTCGTGCCGCTGAAGAAAATCTCCAAAGCCATGCAGCAGGCCGTCGTGGCCCGTGAAGACAAGCGCTTCTTCGAACATACCGGCGTGGATGTGCAGGGCGTGTTCCGAGCGTTCTTCCAAACCTACGTCAGAGGCGGCGACCAGCAGGGCGGTTCCACGCTGACGCAGCAGTACGTCAAGAACGTGCTGTCCACCCAAGCCCGTGAAGACGACGATCCGATCGCCGAATACCATGCGACGGAAGACACCGTGGCACGCAAGCTACGCGAGATGCTGATCTCGGTGCAGATCGAAAAGAAATACTCCAAAGCCGAGATCCTGCAGGGCTACCTCAACATCGCGCAGTTCGGCCGCAACAACCTGTGCGGCGTGGAAATGGCCGCCAAACGCTACTTCAATGTCTCCGCTTCGGAACTGAACGTCATCCAGGCGGCGACCATCGCGGCAATCACCAAGAATCCGCAGAACTTCGATCCTTCCGTGGAAGCCAACCAGAAGGAAGCCGAACACCAGCGCAACATCGTGCTGCAGCTGATGCACGACCAGGGCTACATCACCTCCGAAAAGGAATTCAAAGACGCCATCAACACGCCGTTGAAGGATACGCTGAACCTGCAGGACGTGAGTTCCGGATGCCAGTCGGCCATTGAAAACACCGGCTTCTTCTGCTCGTACGTGGTCAACCAGATCCTGAAGAACAAGGCGTTCGGCAAGGACGACGAGGCGCGCGAGAAGCTGCTGAAGGAAGGCGGTCTGAAGATCGTCACCACGCTCGACCGCAACGCCAACAACGCGGCCATGCAGGCGGCGAACAGCACCGTGCCGGCCACCGACCCGTCCGGATTCGAAGTGATGATCGCGGCCGTGAAGCCGGGCACCGGCGAAATCCTGTCGTTCGGCATCAACCGAACCTACGACGCCACGGATGACGCCCGAACGGACGAGACCAAGACCTCCATGAACTACATGGTCGACCAGGAGGACGGCGGCGGCATGGGCTTCAACGTCGGCTCCACCTGGAAGCCCATCAACATGGTGGCGTGGATGCAGAAAGGCCACTCCATCAACGAGTCGCTCGTCACATCCACCGTCTACGACACGTCGAAGTTCAACTGCAACGGCTACGGTTTCGTCGGCCCGTGGAGGGTGCAGAATTCCGGCGGCGGCACCACCTCTCCGGAAAGCCCGCTGCAGGGTCTGATCAAGTCGCACAACACCACGCAGGCCTCGATGGCGTCGAACATCGGCCTGTGCGCGATCGCCGACGCGGCCAAGGAGATGGGCTACCACAACGCCATCTCCAACGCGTCCGACATCTACTCCGCGAACTCGTTCCAGCCGCCAATGACCATCGGTACGGTGCAGGCGTCGCCGTTGACCATGGCCAACGTGTACGCCACCATGGGCGCCAACGGCGTGGAATGCACTCCGATCGCCATCACCAAGGTGACCGACCGCAGTGGCAGCAAGGTGAAAGTGCCGTCCGCGAACTGCCATCAGGCCATCGACCCGGACATCGCGCAGACCGTGTCCTACGCGCTGAACCAAGGTGTCGTGCAGCCTGGCGGCGAAGCGTCGACCACGCAGCTCGACAACAATCGCAAGACCTTCGCCAAGACCGGTACCAACGAGAACACGGTGATGACCACCGCAGGTTTCGTACCGAACCAAGTCGCGGCGTTCGTCGCGGTCGCCGACGCGCAGGACCCGATCAACAACACCTTCGACAACAAGACCATCAACGGCGTGTACCGCCCGTCCTGGTACGGCATGTACATCGCAACGCCGGCGTGGAAGCAGTTCATGAACACGTATCTTGCCGCCATCAACGCGCCGATTGACAACGATTACGGAAAGGGTGCCGACAAGTACACGGTTTCGAAGGGCGCCACCAGAACATACAACCAGTACCAATACCAGCGCCAGCAGAACAGTCAGCAGCAAAGCCAGCAGCAGACCAACCAAGGCCAGCAGCAGCAATCGCAGCAACAGCCTGCTGAGCAGCAAAGTGACCAGCAGCATCAATAGTTGCGATTGTCGGCTATTCATGCCGACTGCCCGCATTGACTGACCGCACTGACTGCCCACGTCACCGGAGCGTAAATCGCATGGCAAAGTGAACAGTCCATGAACGCCCGCCCCAACCGGCGGGCGTTCTGCTTACAATGCAATCGGTACATGCCTGTCGCGTGGGAACGCGGTGCGGATATCGACGATTCAGGCGATACCAACGATTCATAAGAGAGATGACAATGAGCGAAGACAAGAAGAACGGCAAGCAGAACAAGACGGTCAAACCGTTCGATCCGATGACGTTGCGTGGCGTCACCGTGCGCAACCGCATCTGGCTGCCGCCAATGGACACGTATTCCGCATTGGCGCAGGACGGCAAGCCCACGCCGTTCCACTACCAGCATTACGTTTCGCGTGCGATGGGCGGCTTCGGCATGATCATCATGGAAGCGACCGCCGTCGCGCCGGAAGGCCGCATTTCGCCGTGCGATCTGGGATTGTGGGATGACGGACAGATGGACGCATAGCGTTGGATCGTGGCCGACGCGAAGGCAGCGGGTGCCACGATGGCGGTGCAGCTCAACCACGCCGGACGCAAGGGTTCCACCGGCTGCCACGCGATCGGTTTCGATGGACAGAGCGTGCCGGAGGAGCAAGGCGGATGGCGGACGGTTTGCCCAAGCGCCAACGCATACGGTTCCCTGGCTCGTCCGCGCGCACTGAGCGTCGATGAGATCCACACCATCGTGGACCAGTTCCGCGACGCCGCCTGGCGTGCCATGAACATCGGCTTCGACGCGGTGGAAGTCCATGCCGCGCACGGCTACCTGCTGTCGCAGTTCCTCGACCCGCTCATCAACGAGCGTGACGACGAGTACGGCGGATCGTTCGACAATCGCGTCCGCATGCTGGTCGAAGTCGTGGATGCGATTCGTTCCGTCGTGCCCGATACCATGCCGGTGCTGGTGCGCGTCTCCGCCACCGATTGGGCCGCAGGCGGTTGGGACCTTGACCAGACCGTCGAACTGGCTAAGATTCTGAAGGCCCACGGCGTGGACCTGATCGACGTGTCCACCGGCGGATTGATTCCCGACGTGACCATTCCGGTGAAGCCCGACTACCAAGTGCCGTTCGCCGAACAGGTGCGCAGTCGCGCGGGCATTCCCACCACCGCAGTCGGGCTCATCACCAAGCCGAAGCAGGCGAAGAAGATTCTGAAGTCGGGCGCCGCCGACGCCTTGGAAATCGGCCGCGCCGCCCTGCGCGACCCGTATTGGCCGCTCCGTGCCGCCCACAAACTGGACGTGCCGGTCGAGGAAGCCCCCTACCAGCCGCCATACCTCCGCGGCGCCTTCCGCTGACCCTCCTTCCCCTCCTCCTTTTTTCTTATTGCGAAAAGTGGATAACACCCCAACGCAACATAACAAAAAAACGAGTGGGAGGGCGGGCGTCCTGTTCACGACCGTAAGCCTGGCCGAACGGCCTTGAGTGTGTCGTGAACAGGACGCCCGCCCTCCCACGGAGACGCGCCTCTGTTTTTTACTTATTAATCGCCTTTATATTGTCGAAAAATCGCTTTTTAAATCGCAACTTAAATCGCAATTAAAAAAGTTTCACGCGTCGATGCCGACCGCCTCGCTGACATGTTCGAACCCGTCGCGCCTGAGCAGTTCGGCCAGTCCACGCTTCAACACGGTGATCTGCTGCGGACCACGGTACATGAGCGCGCTGATGAACATCACCAGCGACGAACCGCAACGAATCTTCTCATACGCCTGCTGCGGGGTGAAGACGCCACCGATGCCGGCGATTGCGAACCGGTCGCCATATTCGCGGTAGACCTGCTTGATGCGTTCGTTGCTGGCCGCGTAGCACGGCGAGCCGGACAGTCCGCCCTCCCAATCGCGCGGAATGGACATGCCGGTGCGGTCCTTCTGCAGATTGGCGATCGACAGTCCCTGCACGTTGTGCTCGGCGAGCACGTCCAGCAGATCCTTGAATTCCGGCCACGTCTTATTGAGCGGCATTTTGACGAGCGTCGGCTGCGGACGGTCGATTTTGTCCAGTTCGGTGAACAGCTTGTCGAGCGCTTCCGGGCTTTGGTTGAACGGTTCGCCGGCCATGGTGTTCGGGCAGGAGATGTTCACTTCGACCATGGCGGTGCGTCCGGCCGCGCGGCGCATCGAAATGCAGTAATCCTCGATGCCTTCGTCCAGATCGCCAGTCTTGCTGTCGTTCGTGCGGGCGATCGAAACCGACACCTGCATGCTCTTCGCCTTCGTCCATGCGTTCTCGGCGCGCGGAATCACCACCGCGGAACCCTCGTTGGCAAGGCCCACGTGCACCATCATCGAATCGTATTCAGGCAGGCGGTGGAACCATGGGCGCGGGTTGCCGGGGCAGGGGCGCGACGTGGTGGAGCCGACCGTTTCGAAACCGAAGCCGACGTTGTCGAGCAGCACCGGCATCTCGCAATCCTTGTCGAGGCCGGCGGACAGGCCGAACGGATTGGCGAAGTCGACGCCCATCACGTTGGTTTCCAGTATCGGGTCGGTGTAGTCGAGCATTTCGCGGCATAGCCACATCAGCGGTGGAATGTTGCGGGTGACCTTGCAGAAATCGATCATCTGGCTGTGGGCCACGTCGGGCGTCTGGTTGAAGATGAAATGCGGTTTGATGATGTGCTTGTAGCCGAACGTGAAAAGGTCGGTGGTGGCTTTGTTCACTGCGTCGTGCCAAAAGTTTTCGGAAACGTATGTCATGGTTCCTTATTCTCGCACGTTTTCATTGGTTTCGCATGGCATTTTGGGCAAAAGCCGGTGTGTGTCGGTGTGGCATATAGGACGTTCGTTTTTGTTCGTTTTAGGCTGAATTTGAGTCGATTGTGGTGCGGCTTTGAGCGAAACACGCGCGAAACGCTCAACTCAGTTGTATTTTTGAGTGAACATGTGCGATAATGTTCATATGATTTCGTCACAACGCCAGCATTTGATTTTGAGCCGTCTGCGTACCCGTGGTGCGGTGCGCATCACTGCACTGTCCAAGGAATTGGGCGTCTCCGCGATGACCATTCGCCGTGACATCGCCGATCTGGCGGACAAGGGTCTGCTGAAGCGCGTGCACGGTGGCGCCGTCAGCACCAGCACACTGCTGAGCGAACCGCTGTTCTCTGTAAAGTCGCAGATGGACATCGGTCTGAAGGACGCCATCGCACAGGAAGCCGTCAAATACGTGGCCCCCGGCGACGTGATCGCCATCGGCGGCGGCACCACGGCGTACGTGTTCGCGCAGCATCTGCTCGAATCGCAGCAATCGTCCGGCATCACCATTCTTACCAACTCCATTCCGGTGGCGGAGCTGGTGCAGGCGCTTGAATCGAAAGACGTGGAAGTCATCGTGACGGGCGGCGTGACCACCCGTTCCAACTCGCTCGTCGGGCCGATCGCAGACAAAGTGGTCGCCTCGCTGCGCGTCAACACCGTATTCCTGGGCACGCATTCCGTGTCCATTCCGCGCGGTTTCCTCATGCCGAACTCGCTGGAAGCCGCAACCGATATGGCGATGATGGACATTGCCGATCGCACGATAATTTTGACCGACCACACCAAGTGGAGCTGCACGTCACTGTCGCTGTTCGCACGTTTTGACCAGGTGGATACGGTCATCACCGATGACGGATTGGACCCCGATTCGGTGTCGAAAACAAGGGATTTGGTCAAAGAGCTCGTTCTGGCACGCCAGGCCGAGCCGGTTCAGGAAGGTGAATAATCACATGAGTGATTTCGTCAACTACACTCCGGGAGAATATGCGAAGGAGCATATCCGTATCACGCCGACCACGCTCGCGGACGGACGTGATTTCTTCTATCTTGACGACGATCCGGAATACGTCTCCGGCGTCAAGACTCGCGAACTGAAGGATCCGCGCCAACTTCCGTACCGTTTCTCCAACCAGCTCAACGCGGCCGGCGAGGAAGTGCCGTACGCGGCTCCGGAAATGCGCCGCGATCCGCTGACCGGCGATTGGATTCCGATGGCGACCGCACGTATGAACCGTCCGATCACCGCCGGTCCGGGCGCGACGGCCAAAGGCAATCCGCTGGCCGCGCGCAAGCCAGGCGATCCGTACCAGGACGGCGAAGTGCCGGACACCGACTACAACGTGGTCGTGTTCGAAAACCGCTTCCCGTCGATGGTACGCGTGCCGGGCCGTTCCGAAGCCGTGGAATACGTCAACGGTAACCCGCTGTGGGAGAAGAAGCTCGCTGCAGGCCGCTGCGAAGTGATCTGCTTCGACCCGGATGAAGACGGCCTGCCGGCGGACCTGCCGGTCTCCCGCCTGCGCACCGTCGTGGAAGCATGGGCGTTCCGTACCGCCGAAATCTCCAAGATGGAGGGTATCGAGCAGATCTTCCCGTTCGAGAACCACGGTCAGGAAATCGGCGTCTCCCTGGCGCACCCTCACGGCCAGGTCTACTGCTATCCGTTCATCGCACCGAAGATGGAAGCCGAACTCAAGCAGACCGAAGCCTACCATGAGAAGACCGGCGGTAACCTGCTCAAGGATCTCATGAACTCCGAAATCGCGGCCGGGGAGCGCATCGTCATGCGCAACCACAGTTGGGTGGCCTATGTGCCGGCCGCGGCACGCTGGCCGCTCGAGGTGCATGTGGCCCCGGTGCGCGACGTGCTCACCCTCGACGAGCTCAACGACCAGGAACGTTGGGATCTGGCCG
>PPYF01157664.1_pt1 | contig 49746 bp, 37 predicted proteins | sample 1559871 | NCBI WGS metagenome assembly PPYF01 (sample SAMN08240021, study PRJNA423297) | Human gut metagenome, whole genome shotgun sequencing project.
TGCCTCGGCGTGACTAATCCTGACTCCGGGATTGCCGAGAAACAGTATCAACGCCATCCGTCACTGAATGACTACCGCCGCCTGATCCCCTCGCTAATGTGAAGGAGATGCCATGAAAGAAAAACCTGCTGTTGAGGTTCGACTGGATAAATGGCTATGGGCTGCCCGTTTTTATAAAACCCGCGCGCTGGCCCGTGAAATGATTGAAGGCGGTAAGGTGCATTACAACGGGCAGCGCAGCAAGCCAAGCAAAATCGTCGAGCTGAATGCCACGCTCACTCTGCGCCAGGGAAATGACGAACGCACGGTGATTGTAAAGGCGATTACTGAACAGCGTCGCCCCGCCAGCGAGGCAGCCTTGCTGTATGAAGAGACTGCGGAAAGTGTAGAGAAACGCGAAAAAATGGCGCTGGCACGTAAACTTAATGCCTTAACCATGCCGCATCCGGACCGACGCCCGGACAAAAAAGAGCGCCGCGACCTGTTACGATTTAAACACGGCGACAGTGAATAACTGTCACCTGCAAGAGAGATGATTATGCCGCAACATGACCAATTACATCGCTATCTGTTTGAAAACTTTGCCGTTCGCGGCGAACTGGTAACCGTTTCGGAAACCCTGCAACAGATCCTTGAGAATCACGATTATCCGCAGCCCGTTAAAAACGTGCTGGCAGAACTGCTGGTTGCGACCAGCCTGTTAACCGCTACGTTGAAGTTTGATGGTGATATCACCGTACAGCTGCAAGGCGACGGTCCGATGAATCTAGCGGTTATTAACGGTAACAACAACCAGCAGATGCGCGGTGTGGCGCGCGTGCAGGGCGAAATTCCAGAAAATGCCGACCTGAAAACGCTGGTCGGCAATGGTTACGTGGTGATCACCATCACCCCGAGCGAAGGCGAACGCTATCAGGGCGTGGTTGGTCTGGAAGGTGATACCCTGGCGGCCTGCCTGGAAGATTACTTTATGCGTTCTGAACAGCTGCCGACGCGCCTGTTTATTCGCACCGGCGACGTAGACGGCAAACCGGCTGCAGGCGGAATGTTGTTGCAGGTAATGCCTGCGCAAAATGCCCAGCAGGACGACTTTGACCACCTGGCAACGCTAACCGAAACCATCAAAACCGAAGAACTGCTGACCTTACCGGCAAACGAAGTGTTGTGGCGTTTGTATCACGAAGAAGAGGTGACGGTTTACGATCCGCAGGATGTGGAGTTCAAATGCACCTGCTCGCGTGAACGTTGCGCCGATGCGCTGAAAACGCTGCCTGATGAAGAAGTCGATAGCATCCTGGCGGAAGATGGCGAAATTGACATGCATTGTGATTACTGCGGTAACCACTATCTGTTCAATGCGATGGATATTGCCGAGATCCGCAACAACGCGTCTCCGGCAGATCCGCAAGTTCATTAATGAGTATGTCCGGCAGAGAGGACTCTGCCGGATTTTACGACTAATACACCTGATGCGCTTTGTCACTCATTCAGATTCACATCCAGCCTTTCACCATCCACTACAAGATCGCGCCACGCTTTAGGCCTCGTCCCCAGTTTTCCATCCTTCGCAGCTGTGAGTAATTTTTCTTTCGTTATTTGGCGCGGAAGTAAACTCATATCAAGCGCGTCCCATTCTTTTCTGGCTGAGTCAAAGCCATAGACAATGACTCTGTCATCATTAAAAGCAAACAGGATCCGCTCCGCCTGACCATCACTATTCAGATCTTGCTCGACCAGTACGCAGGCGTCTTTTTCAATACAGGTCATCACGTTATAGCGATCCTGGATTAAGGCCGACCAGAATGTCGCATCCGGTTTACCAGAACCTGGGGCAATTAACACATTATCGGCTAATACTTTTTCCGATACCTGTTCCTGAAGATGTTGCTCTCCATCTAACGCCATCAGCAGATCCCGCGCGCGTTTCGGGTCTTTCATATACTCGGCATCGCTTTTCAGCGACTCAAGCGCCGCACGTCCATAGCGACCGCTCTGTTCGAGCATATAGAGACTTACCTGGTCTGGCGTGTTTTTGCCGCTCTGATAACGCGCCATATGACTGTTCACGCTAATGCGCATACTGTCCAGCACCGGAGAATTAAGAAGCACCAGTATTACCAACACCAATAACGAAACCGCAAGGTTCACTTTGCCCTGAAGAACAAGGGGGTTTTGCCCTTTACGCCAGACGATACTGACAAAATACCCCAGCGACCATACCAGTAACACCAGCACCGCCAGCGCGCCCTGCAAGCGGTCGACAGTCCAGCCGTACTGAGCGACCGGCATCCATAACGCCCAGGCGGCGACGAACACATACAGCGGAGCAACCAGCAAAGCGGTTTTAATCAGGCAACGCAACGGCCCCGTCCAGGGAAGTGACGCTTTTTGCGGATCGCGGACAATAGCCATTAAGATCAATTGCAAAAAGGCCAGCGTTAACAGCAACCCAGCGGCGGAGATGTGGCGAGAAATCGCGCTCAGGCCCGTAAACGGCAGGGTGATAATAAACATCAGGGTTAGCAATGATACTAACGGCAGCAACCCCGTGGCGATTAACGTGAACAACTTTTGAATAGAGTCGATTAAACGTGACTGTGTTCGCGCGAGGATCACCGCCAGCGCGGTAGCCAGACCTAACGTGAGATAAATAAACCAGTCGGTTGCAAAAAAGAGCGTTTTGAAAAACGTGATGCCAACAAGTTTAAACAACTCACTCCACAGTAAAAGCACCAGCCACGTCAGGCCATTGGCGAGAAAAATCACCAGTAATATAAGTACGTTATGCCATACAGACTGGTAAAAGTAGCGATAGCGGCTACTGTCATTGCGGATGCGAAGGCTTTGTTGTATCCACGGTAGCAACAACATTGCCATCAGCAGCAGATAGCAGCCAAAATCCCAAAGCGCCTTTTCAGCTCTCCAGGGGGTCATGCCATCAGTTTGCCACTTCAGCCAGCCGCTCATTCCCAGCGTGGCAATAAACACCAGCGCCAGCCATCCCCAAAGGCGCTTCTGTTTAAAGGAGATCACGGAGAAGAGTAAAACGGATGAAAACGCGACGGTCACAGGCACGCCATAAACAATCCAACTGAGATTTTTTCCGGCAAGCCAGGCGATCAGCAGGTAGCAAACCAGCCCCTGAAGTAATCCGGTAGCAATCATCCCCCAGCGTGTTGCCGGTGAAAGTTCAACGTTATCCATGTTGGTTATCCAGAATCAAAAGGTGGGTTAATTATCGCAGATACGTAAATCTATGAGCCTTGTCGCGGTTAACACCCCCAAAAAGACTTTACTATTCAGGCAATACATATTGGCTAAGGAGCAGTGAAATGCGCGTTAACAATGGTTTGACCCCGCAAGAACTCGAGGCTTATGGTATCAGTGACGTACATGATATCGTTTACAACCCAAGCTACGATCTGCTGTATCAGGAAGAGCTGGACCCGAGCCTGACCGGTTATGAGCGCGGGGTGTTAACTAATCTGGGTGCCGTTGCCGTCGATACCGGGATCTTCACCGGTCGTTCACCAAAAGATAAGTATATCGTTCGTGACGATACCACTCGCGATACTTTCTGGTGGGCAGACAAAGGCAAAGGTAAGAACGACAACAAACCTCTCTCTCCGGAAACCTGGCAGCATCTGAAAGGCCTGGTGACCAAACAACTTTCCGGCAAACGTCTGTTCGTTGTCGACGCCTTCTGTGGTGCGAACCCGGATACTCGTCTTTCCGTCCGTTTCATCACCGAAGTGGCCTGGCAGGCGCATTTTGTCAAAAACATGTTTATTCGCCCGAGCGATGAAGAGCTGGCAGGTTTCAAACCAGACTTTATCGTTATGAACGGCGCGAAGTGCACTAACCCGCAGTGGAAAGAACAGGGTCTGAACTCCGAAAACTTCGTGGCGTTTAACCTGACCGAGCGCATGCAGCTGATTGGCGGCACCTGGTACGGCGGCGAAATGAAGAAAGGGATGTTCTCAATGATGAACTACCTGCTGCCGCTGAAAGGTATCGCTTCTATGCACTGCTCCGCCAACGTTGGCGAGAAAGGCGATGTTGCGGTGTTCTTCGGCCTTTCCGGCACCGGTAAAACCACCCTTTCCACCGACCCGAAACGTCGCCTGATTGGCGATGACGAGCACGGCTGGGACGATGACGGCGTGTTTAACTTTGAAGGCGGCTGCTACGCAAAAACTATCAAGCTGTCGAAAGAAGCGGAACCTGAAATCTACAACGCTATCCGTCGTGATGCGCTGCTGGAAAACGTCACCGTGCGTGAAGATGGCACTATCGACTTTGATGATGGTTCAAAAACCGAGAACACCCGCGTTTCTTATCCGATCTATCACATCGAAAACATCGTTAAGCCGGTGTCCAAAGCGGGCCACGCAACTAAAGTTATCTTCCTGACCGCAGACGCCTTTGGTGTGCTGCCGCCGGTTTCTCGTCTGACTGCCGATCAAACCCAGTACCACTTCCTCTCTGGCTTCACCGCCAAACTGGCTGGTACAGAGCGCGGCATCACCGAACCGACGCCAACTTTCTCCGCCTGCTTCGGCGCGGCATTCCTGTCGCTGCACCCGACTCAGTACGCAGAAGTGCTGGTGAAACGTATGCAGGCGGCAGGCGCGCAGGCGTATCTGGTTAACACCGGCTGGAACGGCACTGGCAAACGTATCTCCATTAAAGATACCCGCGCCATTATCGACGCCATCCTCAACGGTTCGCTGGATAACGCAGAAACCTTCACTCTGCCGATGTTTAACCTGGCGATCCCAACCGAACTGCCGGGCGTAGACACGAAGATTCTCGATCCGCGTAACACCTACGCTTCTCCGGAACAGTGGCAGGAAAAAGCCGAAACGCTGGCAAAACTGTTTATCGACAACTTCGATAAATACACCGACACCCCAGCGGGTGCCGCGCTGGTAGCGGCTGGTCCGAAGCTGTAATGATTTGAAGCTGGAGAATATCTATCCAGTATCTTATAGAAAGCAAAACGGGAGGCACCTTCGCCTCCCGTTTTATTTACCCTTCTTTTGTCGCACCCTGCGCCCGCGTTACCGGCACTGGCAGCCAGGCGCGAATGGAAAGCCCGCCCCGTTCGCTGGTGCCAAGCTCCAGCATCCCGTTATGGTTATCCACGATACGCTGCACAATCGCCAGCCCTAATCCCGTGCCGCTAATAGTGCGCGCACTGTCGCCACGAACAAACGGCTGGAACAGGTGCTTACGTTGTTCCGGCGCAATACCCGGACCGTCATCTTCTACCTGGAACCAGGCGCGATTCGGCTCCGTGCCGCTGCTGACTTTGATCCAGCCATTGCCGTAACGGGCGGCGTTGACCACCATATTCGCCACCGCACGTTTGATCGACAGCGGGTGCATTTTCACCTCAATGCTGCCGGGGTAAAGCGCGGTTTCAATTTCCCGCTCATAGCCACTTTCGGCAGCAATCACCTCACCGAGCACTGCGTTGAGATCCGCCATTTCCATCGGCATCTCCTGCCCGGTGCGCAGGTAGTCGATAAACTGCTCAATGATGGCGTTGCACTCTTCGATATCTTTATTGATCGATTCGGCCAGGTAGCCATCCTGCTCGCTCATCATCTCGGTCGCCAGGCGAATGCGCGTCAGCGGCGTACGCAGATCATGACTTACCCCCGCCATCAGCAGCGTGCGATCATCCGCCAGTTGCTTAACACCAGCCGCCATATGGTTAAAGGCGCGGGTAACGGAACGCACCTCCGAAGCGCCATATTCACGCAGCGGCGGCGGAATAATCCCTTTACCGACCTGCAGAGCAGCATGTTCGAGATCGACCAACGGTCGGTTCTGGATACGGATAAACAGCCACGCCCCGCCTATCGCCAATAGCATAATCGCCAGCGTATAGCGGAACAGCGGAGAAAAATCACCCTGATGAATTTCGGTCAGCGGCACGCGCACCCAGATATTGGGCGACAGCCAGGTTTTCAGCCAGACAACAGGCGAACTTTTGTTGACCTCAACGCGCACTTCCGTCGGGCCGCCCAGTTGCTGCGCCATCTGATGGCTTAAGAATTCATAGTGTTGTGCCCAACGCAGACCTGCCTCTTCGGCAGCTTCGTTGGAATAGAGAGAGATCCCCAGCTCACGGTAGATCTCCCGACGGAAAGCGGGAGGCACAACCAACTGCGTGCCGTCCTCCAGTTGCAGTTTGTCGGTCATCAACATACGCACTTCGTACGCGAGGACTTTATTAAACTGCTGGAGGCTCGGCAAAATCGCGAAGTTCAGCACCACCAGATAAGTCGTCACCAGGCTGACGAACAGCAAGGTGACGATGAGCAATAACGTACGGGCAAATGAACTTCGTGGCGAGAAGCGCAATCGCCTCATGCTTTAGAACCGTCCGGTACAAAGACGTAGCCCAGACCCCAGACGGTCTGAATGTAACGCGGATGCGCCGGATCTTCTTCCACCATGCGGCGCAGACGCGAAATCTGCACGTCGATGGAGCGTTCCATTGCGGAATATTCACGACCACGGGCAAGGTTCATCAGCTTATCGCGGGAGAGCGGCTCACGCGGATGGCTGACCAGCGCCTTAAGTACCGCAAACTCACCACTGGTGAGCGGCATCGGCTCGTCTTCGCGGAACATTTCGCGCGTACCGAGGTTAAGTTTGAACTTACCGAAAGCAATTACCGCCTCTTCCTGTGACGGCGCGCCCGGCAGTTCGTTGGCCTGACGACGCAGCACCGCACGAATGCGGGCCAGCAATTCACGCGGGTTAAACGGTTTTGGAATGTAGTCGTCAGCGCCAATCTCCAGGCCAACGATACGGTCCACTTCTTCCCCTTTCGCCGTCACCATAATGATCGGCATCGGGTTGCTCTGGCTACGAAGACGTCGGCAAATCGACAAGCCATCTTCACCAGGTAACATCAAATCCAGTACCATAAGATGGAAAGATTCACGAGTCAGCAGGCGATCCATCTGTTCTGCATTAGCGACGCTTCGAACCTGGAAGCCTTGTTCGGTGAGATAACGTTCCAGCAGCGCGCGCAGGCGCATGTCGTCATCAACCACCAGAATCTTGTAGTTCTCTTGCATTGTTTGTACTCCCAAAGGTTCGCAACAATTTGTAAGCGTGTATTCTTAAAAAAGCTCACGTTCGTCACCAGCTAAATCTGGTATGAATTTCAGCCTAAATTGTTACAAAGCATATTAAACAGCAGCTTAAGTATACAATTTATTCGGCGAAACATTATTGATTCTGTTGATATGATCACGTTATACCCAATGTGCGCATTATCAAACAGACAAAGGGAATCAACGAGATGAAAACGCCCCTGGTTACCCGGGAAGGGTATGAAAAACTCAAACAAGAGCTTAATTATCTCTGGCGTGAAGAACGCCCGGAGGTCACAAAAAAGGTGACCTGGGCCGCAAGTCTGGGCGACCGCAGCGAAAATGCTGACTATCAGTATAATAAAAAGCGCCTGCGTGAAATCGACCGTCGCGTGCGCTATCTCACTAAATGCATGGAAAATCTCAAAATCGTCGATTACTCCCCGCAGCAGGAAGGCAAAGTCTTTTTTGGTGCGTGGGTGGAGATTGAAAACGACGATGGTGTGACTCACCGTTTCCGTATTGTCGGCTACGATGAAATTTTTGGCCGTAAAGATTACATCTCTATCGATTCCCCGATGGCCCGCGCATTGCTGAAAAAAGAAGTCGGCGATCTGGCGGTGGTGAATACCCCTGCCGGGGAAGCGAGCTGGTATGTTAATGCTATCGAGTACGTGAAACCGTAAGGAAGAGTCTTAACCTCCTGCCGATGGCTGGCATTTTTGCCAGCCAGTCCGTATAACTATCCCCTGATTTTTGATCCGAAAAGATGAACTCAAACCATGATGAATGATTCGTTCTGCCGCATTATTGCGGGTGAAATTCAGGCGCGCCCGGAACAGGTTGACGCTGCCGTTCGCCTGCTTGACGAAGGGAATACCGTGCCGTTTATCGCACGTTATCGTAAGGAAATCACCGGCGGTCTGGATGACACGCAGCTGCGTAATCTGGAAACGCGTCTGAGCTATCTGCGCGAGCTGGAAGAGAGACGTCAGGCGATCCTCAAGTCTATTTCCGAGCAAGGCAAACTCACCGATGATCTGGCGAATGCCATCAACGCCACCCTAAGCAAAACCGAACTCGAAGACCTCTACCTGCCCTACAAACCTAAACGCCGCACCCGTGGGCAAATCGCCATTGAAGCAGGGCTTGAGCCGTTGGCCGATCTGCTGTGGAGCGATCCGTCACACACGCCAGAAGTCGCCGCTGCACAATATATTGATGCCGATAAAGGCGTGGCAGATACCAAAGCCGCGCTGGACGGCGCGCGCTATATCCTGATGGAACGGTTTGCCGAAGATGCCGCGCTGCTGGCGAAAGTGCGTGATTATCTGTGGAAGAACGCGCATTTGGTCTCAACCGTGGTGAATGGTAAAGAAGAGGAAGGGGCGAAATTCCGCGACTATTTCGATCATCACGAACCGCTGTCCACGGTGCCTTCTCACCGCGCGCTGGCGATGTTCCGTGGTCGTAACGAAGGCATACTCCAGCTTTCGCTGAATGCCGATCCGCAGTTCGAAGAGCCGCCGAAAGAGAGCTATTGCGAGCAAATCATCATGGATCACCTTGGCCTGCGCCTGAACAATGCCCCGGCGGATAGCTGGCGCAAAGGTGTGGTGAGCTGGACGTGGCGCATCAAGGTGTTGATGCATCTGGAAACTGAACTGATGGGCACCGTGCGCGAACGCGCGGAAGATGAAGCAATCAACGTCTTTGCCCGTAACCTGCACGATCTGCTGATGGCGGCCCCTGCCGGACTGCGTGCAACGATGGGCCTCGATCCGGGTCTGCGTACCGGGGTAAAAGTGGCGGTAGTCGATGCAACTGGCAAACTGGTGGCGACCGATACCATTTATCCGCATACCGGGCAGGCCGCAAAAGCAGCGATGACCGTTGCTGCGCTGTGTGAAAAGCATAACGTTGAACTGGTGGCGATTGGCAACGGTACAGCTTCCCGCGAAACCGAACGTTTCTATCTCGACGTGCAGAAGCAGTTCCCGAAAGTGACCGCGCAGAAAGTGATCGTCAGCGAAGCTGGCGCGTCGGTTTACTCGGCTTCCGAGCTGGCAGCACAGGAATTCCCGGATCTCGACGTTTCGCTGCGTGGCGCGGTGTCTATCGCCCGTCGTTTGCAGGATCCGCTGGCGGAGCTGGTGAAAATCGATCCGAAATCTATCGGCGTAGGTCAGTATCAGCATGACGTCAGCCAGACGCAGCTGGCACGCAAACTGGATGCAGTAGTAGAAGACTGCGTAAACGCCGTTGGCGTCGATCTCAACACCGCTTCTGTTCCTCTATTAACCCGTGTGGCGGGCCTGACGCGCATGATGGCGCAAAACATCGTGGCCTGGCGCGATGAGAACGGCCAGTTCCAGAACCGTCAGCAACTGTTAAAAGTGAGCCGTCTGGGGCCGAAAGCCTTCGAGCAGTGCGCGGGCTTCTTGCGCATTAACCACGGTGATAACCCGCTGGACGCTTCTACCGTTCACCCGGAAGCCTATCCGGTGGTGGAACGCATTCTGGCAGCAACACAGCAGGCACTGAAAGATCTGATGGGTAACAGCAGCGAACTGCGTAACCTGAAAGCGTCTGACTTTACTGATGAGAAATTCGGTGTGCCGACGGTAACCGACATCATCAAAGAGCTGGAAAAACCGGGTCGCGATCCGCGTCCGGAATTTAAAACCGCTCAGTTTGCCGATGGCGTCGAGACAATGAACGACCTGCAACCGGGTATGATCCTCGAAGGTGCGGTGACCAACGTCACCAACTTTGGCGCGTTTGTCGATATTGGCGTGCATCAGGACGGCCTGGTTCACATCTCTTCATTGTCGAACAAGTTTGTGGAAGATCCGCATACCGTGGTGAAAGCGGGCGACATTGTGAAGGTGAAAGTGCTGGAAGTGGATCTTCAGCGTAAACGTATCGCCCTGACCATGCGTCTGGACGAGCAGCCTGGCGAAACCAACGCCCGTCGCGGTGGCGGTAACGATCGCCCGCAAAACAACCGCCCGGCAGCCAAACCGCGTGGGCGTGAAGCGCAGCCTGCCGGTAATAGCGCGATGATGGACGCGCTGGCGGCAGCAATGGGTAAAAAGCGTTAAACCCCCTGATTGGCCTACGGTTCAAATTTTCACGAAATCGTAGGCCAGATAAGGCGTTCACGCCGCATCTGGCAATACACGCCTTGCCTGACATAAAAATGCCGGAGTATATCTCCGGCATTTTTATTCCACAGCCAACCCCACAATATACTCCCTAATATTTATCACTTCATTAACAACTGAGACCTTAATTAAACATTAACCAGCCCTAATAATTCGTCATGCGAATTATATTTTCGCTGCGATATAACCTTGAGCCATATCAACATTGAGTCAGATTATTATTCAAACCAACATTCACACACATTTTAAGTATTGCTGATAGAAACCATTCTCATTATCATTGTACTGTTGATTATTTAATCTCTCCTTCGTTGGCAAATCATCTGGTCTCATGTCGCTGTCAAACGCCCCATGAGGTAGTTATCCAGTTAATGAGAAACAAGTAGGCACCTATGCAATACACTCCAGATACTGCGTGGAAAATTACTGGCTTTTCCCGTGAAATCAGCCCGGCATATCGCCAAAAACTGCTTTCTCTTGGCATGTTACCTGGCTCCTCTTTTAATGTGGTGCGCGTCGCTCCACTCGGCGACCCCATTCATATCGAAACCCGTCGTGTGAGCCTGGTATTACGCAAAAAAGATCTGGCCTTATTAGAAGTGGAAGCGGTTTCCTGTTAATACGGTGATAACAACAATGAAAAAATTAACCATTGGCTTAATTGGTAATCCAAATTCTGGCAAGACAACGTTATTTAACCAGCTCACTGGCGCACGTCAGCGTGTAGGTAACTGGGCTGGCGTTACCGTCGAACGTAAAGAAGGGCAATTCTCCACCACCGATCATCAGGTCACGCTGGTGGACCTGCCCGGCACCTATTCTCTGACCACCATCTCATCGCAGACCTCGCTCGATGAGCAAATCGCCTGTCACTACATTTTGAGTGGCGACGCAGACCTGCTGATTAACGTGGTGGATGCGTCTAACCTTGAGCGTAACCTGTACCTGACGCTGCAACTGTTGGAACTCGGCATTCCATGCATCGTGGCGCTGAACATGCTCGACATTGCCGAGAAGCAAAATATTCGCATTGAAATTGATGCTCTGTCGGCGCGTCTTGGCTGCCCGGTGATCCCGCTGGTTTCAACCCGTGGTCGCGGTATTGAAGCGCTCAAGCTGGCGATTGATCGCTATAAAGCTAACGAAAATGTGGAACTGGTGCATTACGCTCAGCCGCTGCTCAACGAAGCAGATTCACTGGCAAAAGTGATGCCTTCCGACATCCCGCTGAAACAACGTCGCTGGCTGGGCCTGCAAATGCTGGAAGGCGATATCTACAGCCGCGCCTACGCCGGTGAAGCGTCGCAGCATCTGGATGCCGCCCTCGCCCGTCTGCGTAATGAGATGGACGATCCGGCGCTGCACATTGCCGATGCGCGTTACCAGTGCATTTCTGCCATCTGTGATGTGGTAAGCAACACCCTGACGGCAGAACCCAGCCGTTTCACCACTGCGGTAGATAAAATCGTGCTCAACCGTTTCCTCGGTCTGCCGATTTTCCTCTTTGTGATGTACCTGATGTTCTTGCTGGCTATCAACATCGGCGGGGCGTTACAGCCGCTGTTTGACGTCGGCTCCGTAGCACTCTTTGTGCATGGTATTCAGTGGATTGGCTACACGCTCCACTTCCCGGACTGGCTGACTATCTTCCTCGCCCAAGGCCTGGGCGGTGGTATTAACACCGTGCTGCCACTGGTGCCGCAGATCGGCATGATGTACCTGTTCCTCTCCTTCCTTGAGGACTCCGGCTATATGGCGCGTGCGGCGTTTGTGATGGACCGTCTGATGCAGGCGCTGGGCTTGCCGGGGAAATCCTTTGTACCGCTGATCGTTGGTTTCGGTTGTAACGTACCGTCGGTAATGGGCGCACGTACGCTTGATGCACCGCGTGAACGTCTGATGACCATCATGATGGCACCGTTTATGTCCTGCGGCGCGCGTCTGGCTATCTTCGCAGTATTCGCGGCTGCCTTCTTCGGGCAGAACGGTGCGCTGGCGGTCTTCTCGCTGTATATGCTGGGTATCGTAATGGCGGTGCTGACTGGCCTGATGCTCAAGTACACCATCATGCGCGGTGAAGCGACGCCGTTTGTCATGGAGCTGCCGGTCTACCATGTACCACACGTTAAAAGCCTGATTATCCAGACCTGGCAGCGTCTGAAAGGCTTCGTTCTGCGTGCTGGTAAAGTGATTATCATCGTCAGCATTTTCCTGAGCGCCTTCAACAGCTTCTCGCTGAGCGGAAAAATCGTCGATAACATCAACGACTCGGCGCTGGCTTCCGTCAGCCGGGTGATCACCCCAGTCTTCAAGCCGATTGGCGTGCATGAAGATAACTGGCAGGCAACGGTTGGCCTGTTTACAGGCGCAATGGCGAAAGAAGTGGTGGTGGGCACGCTCAACACCCTCTACACCGCAGAAAATATTCAGGACGAAGAGTTCAATCCGGCAGAATTTAACCTCGGTGAAGAGCTGTTCAGCGCGGTAGATGAAACCTGGCAGAGCCTGAAAGACACCTTCAGCCTTAGCGTACTGATGAATCCCATTGAAGCGAGCAAAGGCGACGGCGAAATGGGGACCGGGGCGATGGGCGTGATGGATCAGAAATTCGGTAGCGCAGCTGCCGCATACAGCTACCTGATTTTCGTCCTGCTGTATGTACCGTGCATCTCGGTGATGGGGGCTATCGCCCGTGAATCAAGCCGTGGCTGGATGGGCTTCTCCATCCTGTGGGGGCTGAATATCGCTTACTCACTGGCAACATTGTTCTATCAGGTCGCCAGCTACAGCCAGCACCCAACTTACAGCCTGGTGTGCATTCTGGCGGTTATCCTGTTTAACATCGTGGTTATCGGTTTGCTGCGTCGCGCGCGTAGCCGGGTGGATATCGAACTGCTGGCAACGCGCAAGTCGGTAAGCAGTTGCTGCGCAGCCAGCACCACCGGTGATTGCCATTAATGGCTTCACTTATTCAGGTGCGTGATTTGCTGGCGTTACGGGGCCGTATGGAAGCGGCCCAGATAAGCCAGACATTGAACACCCCGCAGCCAATGATTAACGCCATGCTGCAACAGCTGGAAAGCATGGGCAAAGCCGTGCGGATTCAGGAAGAACCTGACGGCTGCCTCTCTGGCAATTGTAAAAGCTGCCCGGAAGGCAAAGCCTGCCTGCGCGAGTGGTGGGCGCTGCGTTAACCATACTCCATCACCTGTTTTGAAAAGCCCGGTATGCGTTTGCATCCGGGCTTTTTTGCGTGCGGCTTTCCATAAAAATGCAACCCTTGCAGCGCGACGTAAATTCCTCTGAAAGCGTCTCGCAGGGATGAAAACTCGCTAATGCACAGGTGTGGAGTGGCGCGTAGAGTCGCGGCATTCAAACAACAGGTGAAGGAACGCCATGAGCAAAAAGCAGAGTTCCACCCCACACGATGCGCTGTTCAAACTCTTTTTACGCCAACCGGAGACGGCACGCGATTTTCTTGCGTTTCATTTACCGGCACCCATTCACGCGCTCTGTGATATGAAAACCCTCAAGCTGGAGTCGAGCAGCTTTATTGATGACGATCTGCGTGAAAGCTATTCCGACGTGCTGTGGTCGGTGAAAACGGAACAAGGACCAGGATACATCTATTGTCTGATTGAACATCAAAGCACCTCAAACAAACTGATCGCATTTCGCATGATGCGCTACGCCATTGCCGCAATGCAAAATCACCTGGATGCCGGATACAAAACCTTGCCGATGGTGGTGCCATTGTTGTTTTACCACGGTATTGAAAGCCCCTATCCCTATTCGCTGTGTTGGCTTGATTGTTTCGCCGATCCCAACCTGGCAAGGCAGCTTTATGCCTCTGCATTTCCGCTGATTGATGTCACCGTCATGCCTGATGATGAAATCATGCAGCACCGACGTATGGCACTGCTGGAGTTAATTCAAAAACATATTCGTCAACGCGACCTGATGGGGCTGGTAGAGCAAATGGCCTGCTTATTAAGTAGTGGATACGCTAATGACAGACAAATCAAAGGGCTGTTTAATTACATCTTGCAAACCGGCGATGCGGTACGTTTTAACGATTTTATCGACGGCGTTGCCGAACATTCACCGAAACACAAGGAGAACTTAATGACTATTGCGGAAAGATTGCGGCAGGAAGGGTTTCAGAAAGGTATACGTACCAACGCCCTAAATATTGCCAAAACCATGCTGGACGCCGGAGTTTCTCTTGAGGACGTTCTGCGATTTACCAGCCTGACGGTTGAAGACCTTGCTGAAATAAATCATCAATAACGTAAAGGATGGTTTTAATGACAGATGCAGAAAGAGAATATCTTATTATTTACCTGATTGGTTATTTATTGGGTCGACGCCTGGAAGCCCTGGATATCGCCAAAAGAATGCTGTAATCCGGAGTCCCTCTTGCGGACATCATGCGTTTTACCGGGGTGTCAGAAGAAGAGTTGGCTGCGGCGAGTCAGTAAAGTTCTGTCTCGCCATTTCAAAAGCTGTCTACACCCTCTGCTTCAACGCCACCAGCAGGTGATGAAACTCGACCGGATGCGAAATAAACGGCGCATGGGCCGCTTTGGCGAAAATGTACGACTCGCTGTGCGGCCAGAGTTTATCCAGCATCGGCACTACTTTGCGCGGCACCAGACCATCAAGATAGCCATACAATCGCAAAAACGGCATGGACACGTTTTGCAGCGGCAGACGGAGATCGACCGTTTTGAGGATTTCCAGCCCACCATTGAGCACGTCCACCTCCGGCATCGGTAACGCCAGTACGGTTTTCTTCAACGCCCGCGCATCCTGGCGCGCCGTTTCAGTACCCATGGTTTGTAACGCCAGGAACCGCTCCACTGTACGCTGAAAATCATCACTCAGCTGCTGCTGAAATCCCGCCAGCACGTCCGGTTTTATCCCCGGCCACTCGTCACGAGCACTAAAACAAGGCGACGACGCCACGGTGACCAGCGCCTGAACACGCTCGGGATGGGTTAACGCAATCTGGCTTGCCACCAGCCCGCCCAGACTCCAGCCTAACCAAATGGCTTTATCTGGTGCCTGTCGCAGCACGACTTCGGCCATATCAGCAAGTGATAGCGCACCAAATCCCCGGCTACGCCCGAAGCCGGGCAGGTCAACAAGGTGCAGCGTAAAATGCGAGCTAAGTTCCTCGTCAATGCAACGCCACACTTCGGCATTCAGTCCCCATCCGTGCAGCAGCACAAGATGAACATTCCCCTGACCTTTGGTCTGCCACCAGATGTTATTCATCCGCTATTGTTCTCTTTTTACTTACAAGGATGAACATATGCTAACAGTACCGGGATTATGCTGGCTATGCCGAATGCCACTGGCGTTAGGTCATTGGGGGATTTGTTCGGTCTGCTCTCGCGCCGCCCGTACAGATAAAACGTTATGCCCACAATGTGGATTACCCGCCACACACTCTCATCTTCCCTGCGGTCGCTGCCTGCAAAAACCGCTGCCCTGGCAAAGACTGGTCACGGTCGCCGACTATGCGCCGCCATTAAGTCCGCTCATTCACCAGCTTAAGTTTTCCCGGCGCAGTGAAATCGCCAGCGCCCTGTCACGTCTGTTACTATTGGAAGTCTTACACGCTCGTCGCACCACCGGCTTGCAACTGCCTGATCGCATCATCAGCGTTCCGTTATGGCAGCGCCGTCACTGGCGTCGGGGATTTAATCAGAGCGATTTGCTGTGTCAGCCGTTATCACGCTGGCTACACTGCCAATGGGATAGCGAAGCCGTCACACGAACACGGGCCACCGCGACCCAGCATTTTCTTAACGCCCGGCTACGCAAACACAACCTGAAAAATGCCTTTCGCCTTGAATTGCCTGTGCAAGGTCGCCATATGGTGATTGTGGATGATGTCGTTACCACCGGAAGTACCGTCGCAGAGATTGCGCAGTTGCTTTTACGCAATGGTGCGGCGACTGTCCAGGTCTGGTGCCTTTGTCGAACCTTGTAGAGCCTCGATGATGGGCGTATTATAACCAACTAAAATAGTCAACTATTAGGCCATTACTATGATCCGTATTTCCGATGCTGCACAAGCGCACTTTGCCAAACTGCTGGCAAACCAGGAAGAAGGGACACAAATCCGCGTATTTGTGATTAACCCTGGCACGCCTAACGCTGAATGTGGCGTTTCTTATTGTCCGCCGGACGCTGTGGAAGCCACCGACACTGCCCTGAAATTTGACCTGCTGACCGCGTATGTTGATGAGTTAAGCGCTCCTTACCTGGAAGATGCAGAGATCGATTTTGTTACCGACCAGTTGGGTTCGCAGCTGACGCTGAAAGCGCCTAACGCCAAAATGCGTAAAGTGGCTGACGATGCGCCGCTGATGGAGCGCGTGGAGTATATGCTGCAATCACAGATCAACCCACAGCTTGCTGGTCACGGTGGTCGCGTTTCGCTGATGGAAATCACCGAAGACGGTTACGCCATTTTGCAATTTGGCGGTGGCTGTAACGGTTGTTCCATGGTCGACGTCACCCTGAAAGAAGGGATCGAAAAGCAGTTGCTGAACGAATTCCCGGAGCTGAAAGGTGTACGCGATCTCACCGAACACCAACGCGGCGAGCACTCTTACTACTAAGTTCTCTCCTCTTTTGTCGATTGCCCGATGTGACGCTAAAGCGTCTTATCGGGCCTGTACGTTGCACGAGAGTCTGACATTAGCGCAGAATTACCTCAGCAAATCCAATCTCTTCGTTTCCCCACGATAATATGACCAACCTCTCATAATTTAAATTTACCCCGCTCTGGTGATTCTCAAGCACGTAATGTTACCCGTATCATTCCCATGGGCACCAAACACACTCATAACATCTGACTACACTAACTCGTTTTAGGGGTCATCAGCCGTGGTGCCGTAACATCTCTGTTCCCAGTTGGGACAACCAGGATTTTCCGTCAGAAACCTGACGTTACCCATAACAAATTAAAGGCCAGGTAAATCATGCCATTAGTCATTGTTGCTATCGGTGTAATCTTGTTATTACTCCTGATGATCCGCTTCAAAATGAACGGCTTCATCGCTCTCGTCCTCGTGGCGCTTGCTGTTGGATTAATGCAAGGGATGCCGCTGGATAAAGTTATTGGCTCCATCAAAGCCGGTGTCGGCGGAACGCTCGGTAGCCTTGCCCTGATCATGGGTTTTGGTGCGATGCTGGGCAAAATGCTGGCAGACTGCGGTGGTGCACAACGTATCGCTACCACGCTGATTGCCAAATTTGGTAAAAAACACATCCAGTGGGCGGTGGTACTGACCGGTTTTACCGTTGGTTTTGCCCTGTTCTATGAAGTGGGTTTCGTGCTGATGCTGCCGCTGGTGTTTACCATCGCGGCTTCCGCGAATATTCCACTGCTGTATGTTGGTGTACCAATGGCGGCTGCACTGTCTGTGACCCACGGCTTCCTGCCACCGCATCCGGGTCCGACTGCGATTGCCACCATTTTCAATGCCGATATGGGTAAAACTCTGCTGTACGGTACTATTCTGGCAATCCCGACCGTGATTCTCGCCGGTCCGGTTTACGCTCGCGTGTTGAAAGGTATCGATAAGCCGATCCCGGAAGGTCTGTACAGCGCGAAAACCTTCAGCGAAGAAGAGATGCCGAGCTTTGGCGTCAGCGTCTGGACCTCTCTGGTGCCGGTGGTTCTGATGGCGATGCGTGCGATTGCCGAAATGATCCTGCCGAAAGGTCACGCTTTCCTGCCGGTAGCGGAGTTCCTCGGTGACCCGGTAATGGCTACGCTGATTGCCGTGCTGATCGCGATGTTCACCTTTGGTCTGAACCGTGGTCGTTCAATGGATCAGATTAACGACACGCTGGTTTCTTCCATCAAAATCATTGCGATGATGCTGTTGATTATCGGTGGTGGCGGTGCGTTCAAGCAGGTGCTGGTAGACAGCGGCGTGGACAAATACATTGCTTCCATGATGCACGAAACCAACATTTCTCCGCTGCTGATGGCCTGGTCGATTGCTGCCGTACTGCGTATCGCGCTGGGTTCCGCAACCGTCGCGGCAATCACTGCGGGTGGTATCGCGGCACCGCTGATTGCAACGACGGGTGTTAGCCCGGAGCTGATGGTTATTGCGGTTGGTTCCGGTAGTGTGATTTTCTCTCACGTGAACGATCCGGGCTTCTGGCTGTTCAAAGAGTACTTTAACCTGACTATCGGCGAGACCATCAAATCCTGGTCGATGCTGGAAACCATTATCTCGGTGTGCGGTCTGGTAGGCTGTCTGCTGCTGAATATGGTGATTTGATAATACTGATGGCCGGATGCGGCGTGAACGCCTTATCCGGCCTACGATTCGGCATTAATTAGTAGGCCGGATAAGACGCGTCAAGCGTCGCATCCGGCATCAACCGCACTCTACTTCTTCTTCGCTGCCGCTCTGCGCCGTCTGTCCAAATCCTTCAGCAATTTGTTCACACCATCATCGGCAAACATCGACTCAAGCGTTGCGGAAAGTTTACGTCGCCAGTTTTTATACTGGTAACTGGTGCCGGGAATATTTACCGGATCTGCCATATCCAGCCAGTCTTCCGGCTGGAGCCCTAACAGGGCGCTGTTGCTATCGGCGATGTAGCGCTGTAAGCCACGATTCAGCGTCGGTGTCATCGACATCAACGATGCCTTATGCCCGGCACGTTTTGGCAGGCAACCATATTTATGCAGAGCATCCAGCAGCCCTTGCTTCGCCAGTTCGCGATCCTGATACAGACCGCGCAGTACCACTTCATCCGGATACAGCCCCAGCGTTTTGCCCAGCGTTAAATCCCCACTCTCCCAGTAGCCGCGTAGCGTAGGCAGGTCGTGTGTCGCCGCAACCGCCATCGACTGCTCTGGGTACGCTTTCGGTGCGCGGAATGTCTTCTCGTGGTCGTTTTCGAAATAGAGCACTTTGTAGGAGTACACACCGCTGCTGCGCAGCTTACCGACAATCTCTACCGGTACGGTACCGAGATCTTCACCAATCACCATACAGCGATGACGTTTACTTTCGAGTGCCAGAATCGAGAGCAGATCATCCACCGGATAGTGAACATACGCGCCCTGATCTGCCGTCTCGCCATACGGTATCCACCACAAACGCAGCATCGACATCACGTGATCAATTCGTAATGCGCCGCAGTTTTGCATATTGGCACGCAACAGCTCGATAAACGGTTCATAGGCACGCGCGGTGATGATATGCGGGTCCATTGGCGGCAATCCCCAGTTCTGCCCCAACGGGCCGAGGATATCCGGCGGCGCGCCAACCGACGCTTTCAGGCAATACAGTTCACGGTCGCACCAGGTTTCTGCCCCACCTTCTGCTACACCAACGGCCAGATCACGATACAAGCCAATCGGCATTTCATAGCCCTGGCTTATCTCCCAGCAGGCGGCAAACTGGCTGTAAGCCAGCCACTGCAACCAGAGATAAAAATCGACGTCATCACGATGTTCTTCGCAGAACTGGCGCACTTCTGGTGAATCCACGTTCTGATACATCTCTGACCATGCTGGCCAGCCCCAGCGCATTTCGTCCTCTTTCACTTGCTGGGCATGTAGCGCATCAAAGGCTGCCTGCCAGAACAGGCTGTCGCCCTGCTCTGCAACAAACTGGCGAAACGCGGTCATCTGCTCATCATCACGTTGCGCGAAACCTTTCCACGCCATTCGTAATGCTGTCATTTTTAGGGCGGTAACCGTGGAGTAATCAACCCAGTCGGCATCCCGCGCCTGTTGCAGCGTCTGTTGCGTGGTCGGCAACTGCCACCAGGCCTGAGCCTCTTCGCTAAGATGGAAATCTTCAACTGCGTTAACGTCGATATAAATCACATTCAGCCAACGGCGAGAAGACGGGCTGTACGGGCTGGCACTTTCCGGATTTGCCAGATAGAGCGCATGAATCGGGTTCAGACCAATAAACGACCCGCCACGTTTTGCCACATCCACCAGCATCGCTTTGAGATCGCCAAAATCCCCAATACCCCAGTTTTTTTCCGATCGCAGCGTATAAAGCTGAACGCAGGCACCCCACAGCTTTTGTTTATTCAGCAACGCCTGCGGTTCGTAACAGCGTTTCGGGGCGACAATCACCCGGCAATGCGCGCGCTGGTCGTCCTGGGTAAGCGTCAGCGTGTGATAACCTTCCGGCAGCTTCGTCGGTAGATTGAACGCTTTGCCCCCCGTCACATGGCCTTTGTACTGCTTTCCTTCTTCGGTGGTCAGCAGCCAGCTATATTCGCCGCTGCCCTCCACCACCATCGGCATTTTTTTGCCGCTGGTATAAACCATGACATTCGGGACTGGCGTTACCGCCACTTTCGTGGCGGTACGTTGATGCATCGCGTCAAGCAAACGCCGTTTGGTTTCGGCGCTAATCGACTGCGGTTTACCGTGGGCATTGATGTAATTGGGGCTGATCCCCGCCGCCAGCGCGGCATTATCCAGACGTTTGCTTTCCATCGAGCTTCCTTAGCGTTTTGCCTGCCAGATACGAGCCTGATAATCGCGAATAGAGCGATCCGAGCTAAACATACCGCAGCGGGCGGTATTGAGGATCGCCGCGCGAGTCCAGGCCTCCTGGTCGCGGTACAGCACATCCACCTGCTTTTGTGCCTCTACATAAGCGGCGAAATCTGCCATCACCAGATACGGATCGCCGCCCTGTTTGCCGATACTGTGCAGCATCTGGTCGAAGGCATGCTTATCGCCGTCGCTGTATTTACCGCTTTCCAGCTCTTTCAATACTGCGTCCAGCACCTTATCTTTCTTCCGCCATTTCACCGGGTCGTAGCCTTTGGCCAGAATTGCCTTCACTTGTTCCACGGTATGACCAAAAATAAAGATATTTTCTTCACCGACTTTCTCAGCGATTTCAACGTTCGCACCATCCAGCGTACCGACAGTAAGCGCACCATTGAGCGCCAGTTTCATATTGCCGGTACCGGAAGCTTCTTTACCTGCAGTCGAAATTTGTTCGGAGATATCCGCCGCCGGGATCAGTTTTTCCGCCGCCGAAACACAATAATCCGGCAAGAACACCACCTTCAACTTGTCGCCAACCAGCGGATCGTTGTTGATCACGTCAGCCACTTTGTTGATCGCAAAGATAATATTTTTCGCCAGGTAGTAGCCCGGTGCTGCTTTCGCGCCGAAGAGGAAGACGCGCGGTACGCGGTCAGACTGCGGGTTTTCACGAATTTCTTTGTACAACGCCAGAATATGCAGCAGATTCAGATGCTGGCGTTTGTACTCATGCAGACGTTTGATCTGAATATCGAAAATCGCCTGTGGATTGATCTCAATACCGGTACGAACTTTCACAAACTCTGCCAGACGGACTTTATTCGCCTGCTTGATCTCGCGATATTGCTGACGGAATTTCGCATCATCAGCGAATTTTTCCAGATTGATCAGTTGATCGAGATCGTTAGCCCACTCTTTTTTCAGTGATTTATCCAACAGAGCCGCCAGTGCCGGGTTGCACTGTTTGATCCAGCGACGTGGGGTAATACCGTTAGTGACATTATGGAATTTGTTCGGCCATAGCTGGTGATATTCCGGGAACAGATCTTTCACCACCAGATCCGAGTGCAGCGCCGCAACACCGTTCACAGCGAAACCGCCAACCACACACAGGTTCGCCATATGCACTTGTTTGTCGTGCACCACCGCCAGTTTGGCCCACACTTTTTCATCGCCCGGCCAGGTTTTTTCCACCAGCGTTTTAAAGCGTGTATTAATTTCGTTAATAATCTGCATGTGGCGCGGCAGTAAGCCTTTCACCAGTTTCACATCCCAGCGTTCCAGCGCTTCTGGCATCAGGGTATGGTTGGTGTAAGCAAAAGTTTTACTGGTGATGGCCCAGGCGTCATCCCAGCTCATCTGGTGCTCATCGATCAGCACGCGCAGCAGTTCTGGAATCGCGATAGTTGGGTGGGTATCGTTCAGCTGAATAACTTCATAATCCGCCAGTTCGTGCAGTTTACGCCCCGCCAGATGATGGCGACGCAAAATATCCGCTACCGAACAGGCACACTGGAAGTATTGCTGCATCAGGCGCAGCTTTTTACCGGCAGTATGGTTATCGTTTGGATAGAGAACTTTGGTCAGTTTTTCCGCGTTGATGCCCTGCTGTTCGGCACGCAGGAAATCACCATCGTTAAATTTAGTCAGATCAAACGGATGCGCATGCGTCGCCTGCCACAGACGCAGCGGCTGCGCCACGCCATTACGATAGCCGACAACGGGGAGATCCCACGCTTGACCGGTAATGGTAAACTCCGGCTCCCAGCGTCCGTCTTTCGTCACTTTACCGCCAATCCCTACCTGCACATCCAGTGCTTCGTTGTGGCGGAACCACGGGTAATTACCGCGATGCCAGTCATCCGGCGCTTCAACCTGTTTGCCATCGACAAAAGACTGGCGGAACAAACCATATTGATAGTTCAGACCGTAACCCGTCGCAGACTGACCGACAGTTGCCATTGAGTCGAGGAAGCACGCCGCCAGACGTCCCAGACCACCGTTCCCCAGCGCCGGGTCGATCTCTTCTTCCAACAGGTCAGTCAGGTTGATGTCATAAGCCTTCAACGAATCCTGTACATCCTGATACCAGCCGAGATTCAACAGGTTGTTGCCCGTCAGGCGACCAATTAAAAACTCCATTGAGATGTAGTTAACATGTCGCTGATTCGCCACTGGCTTGGCGAATGGCTGAGCACGCAGCATTTCGGCCAGTGCTTCGCTCACTGCCAGCCACCACTGGCGAGGAGTCATTTCAGCCGCAGAATTTAAGCCATAACGCTGCCACTGACGTGAAAGCGCTTCCTGAAATTGCTTATCGTTAAAAATAGGTTGTGACATAGGAGTTCCACTTTTCTTAGATTTTCAACACAACGTTATCGCTAGTTTGCCAGGCTCGATGTTGACCTTCCTCATCCTGCGGGGGATTAGGCAGGGAGGAGTTGCGGGGATGAGCAAGGAAATGTGATCTCGACCACTTAAAGCTAGTGCAAACCACAGGATTAGCAGCAAATCAATGCCATACCGCGCAGAAAATCTGTATCTAAGTGCAAAAAATGGCCGTTGCGTATTTTCAAAAAGCGGAAGGTAACTCTATAAATTAAGTAAAGGAGTGAAACAGTTTCACAAGTAAAATATCAAATGTGCTCCATCTCATTCTTAATAGATTTATTAAGATCATCTTTTTAGATGGCACTTTCATCAGAAATGAAGAAGAAACCCTTACTTAAATGAAACTGATGAACATAAGGAAAATACCGTACAACCCAGTATTCACGCTGGATCAGCGTCGTTTTAGGTGAGTTGTTAATAAACATTTGGAATTGTGACACAGTGCAAATTCAGACACATAAAAAAACGTCATCGCTTGCATTAGAAAGGTTTCTGGCCGACCTTATAACCATTAATTACGAAGCGCAAAAAAAATAATATTTCCTCATTTTCCACAGTGAAGTGATTAACTATGCTGATTCCGTCAAAATTAAGTCGTCCGGTTCGACTCGACCATACCGTGGTTCGTGAGCGCCTGCTGGCTAAACTTTCCGGCGCGAACAATTTCCGGCTGGCGCTGATCACAAGTCCTGCGGGCTACGGAAAGACCACGCTCATTTCCCAGTGGGCGGCAGGCAAAAACGATATCGGCTGGTACTCGCTGGATGAAGGTGATAACCAGCAAGAGCGTTTCGCCAGCTATCTCATTGCCGCCGTGCAACAGGCAACCAACGGTCACTGCGCGATATGTGAGACGATGGCGCAAAAACGGCAATATGCCAGCCTGACGTCACTCTTCGCCCAGCTTTTCATTGAGCTGGCGGAATGGCATAGCCCACTTTATCTGGTCATCGATGACTATCATCTGATCACTAATCCAGTGATCCACGAGTCAATGCGCTTCTTTATTCGCCATCAACCAGAAAATCTCACCCTTGTGGTGTTGTCACGCAACCTTCCGCAACTGGGCATTGCCAATCTGCGTGTTCGTGACCAGCTGCTGGAAGATCTCGCAACGCGCCATTTTCTGTTGAAAAGCGCCATTTTGCGCTCAATGAACGATGCACTCATCACCCGTGTGACCGGCGAAGAAAACGGGCAAATGCGCCTCGAAGAGATTGAGCGTCAGGGGCTGTTTTTACAGCGGATGGATGATACCGGCGAGTGGTTTTGCTATCACCCACTGTTTGGTAACTTCCTGCGCCAGCGCTGCCAGTGGGAACTGGCGGCGGAGCTGCCGGAAATCCACCGTGCCGCCGCAGAAAGCTGGATGGCCCAGGGATTTCCCAGCGAAGCGATTCATCATGCGCTGGCGGCAGGCGATGCGCTGATGCTGCGCGATATTCTGCTTAATCACGCCTGGAGTTTGTTCAACCATAGCGAACTGTCGCTGCTGGAAGAGTCACTTAAGGCCCTGCCGTGGGACAGTTTGCTGGAAAATCCGCAGTTGGTGTTATTGCAGGCGTGGCTGATGCAAAGCCAGCATCGCTACGGCGAAGTTAACACCCTGCTGGCCCGCGCTGAACATGAAATCAAGGACATCAGAGAAGGCACCATGCACGCAGAATTTAACGCTCTGCGCGCCCAGGTGGCGATTAACGATGGTAACCCGGATGAAGCGGAACGGCTGGCAAAACTGGCACTGGAAGAGCTGCCGCCGGGCTGGTTCTATAGCCGCATTGTGGCAACCTCGGTGCTGGGTGAAGTGTTGCACTGCAAAGGCGAATTGACCCGCTCACTGGCGTTAATGCAGCAAACCGAACAGATGGCACGCCAGCACGATGTCTGGCACTACGCTTTGTGGAGTTTAATCCAGCAAAGTGAAATTCTGTTTGCCCAAGGGTTCCTGCAAACCGCGTGGGAAACGCAGGAAAAAGCGTTCCAGCTGATCAACGAGCAGCATCTGGAACAGCTGCCAATGCATGAGTTTCTGGTACGCATCCGTGCGCAGCTGTTATGGGCCTGGGCACGGCTGGATGAAGCTGAAGCGTCGGCGCGCAGCGGGATTGAAGTCTTGTCGTCTTATCAGCCACAGCAACAGCTTCAGTGCCTGGCAATGTTGATTCAATGCTCGCTGGCCCGTGGTGATTTAGATAACGCCCGTAGCCAGCTGAACCGTCTGGAAAACCTGCTGGGGAATGGCAAATATCACAGCGACTGGATCTCTAACGCCAACAAAGTCCGGGTGATTTACTGGCAAATGACCAGCGATAAAGCCGCCGCTGCCAACTGGTTGCGTCATACGGCTAAACCGGAGTTTGCGAACAACCACTTCCTGCAAGGTCAATGGCGCAACATTGCCCGTGCACAAATCTTGCTGGGCGAGTTTGAATCTGCGGAAATTGTCCTCGAAGAACTCAATGAAAATGCCCGCAGTCTGCGGTTGATGAGCGATCTCAACCGTAACCTGTTGCTGCTTAATCAACTGTACTGGCAGGCCGGACGTAAAAGTGACGCCCAGCGTGTGTTGCTGGACGCATTAAAACTGGCGAATCGCACCGGATTTATCAGTCATTTTGTCATCGAAGGCGAAGCGATGGCGCAACAACTGCGCCAGCTTATTCAACTCAATACGCTGCCGGAGCTGGAACAGCATCGCGCACAGCGTATTCTGCGAGAAATCAATCAACATCATCGGCATAAATTCGCCCATTTCGATGAGAATTTCGTTGAACGTCTGCTAAATCATCCGGAAGTGCCAGAGCTGATCCGCACCAGCCCGTTGACCCAACGTGAATGGCAGGTCCTGGGGCTGATTTACTCCGGTTACAGCAATGAGCAAATTGCAGGCGAGCTGGAAGTAGCGGCAACCACCATCAAAACGCATATCCGCAATCTGTACCAAAAACTCGGTGTCGCCCACCGTCAGGCCGCGGTACAACACGCGCAGAAACTGCTGAAGATGATGGGATATGGAGTGTGAGTTTAGCCGGATAATACGTCGGATCCGGCTTACATCTTTATATCATTCAATGCTCACCCGCGTTACGCCATCCGCCTCCACCAGACTAAACCGCACTGGCAAGAAACGCTCCACCACCGCAATATTGGTCAGCAGATGGCATGAGGGATGGGCGACCGTAAATTCTCCCGCGCCCGCTAACGCCATTGGCAGTACCAGCTGGTCAGCGAGATACTCCCCTACCGCCGCAGGGCTCGCCAGGTAACGTTTCACCTCTTGCACTAACTGCGCAGCCACCACTTCGGCACTGACGCGCTTTTCACCGACGACAAAAAAGAGTTCGGTGATATTTTCACTTTCGACTTCAAGCGAGACGGTATTACCCGGCCCCTGGTCGCGCGGCAGGTTATGAATATTCTGTTCATGCAAGGAAAAACTACCCACCAGTGTAGCGATTTCACGCTCAGCGACATGGCGCGGCACGCCAGCTAATAGCACCTCTCCACGCATCTGCACAATGTTCCCGCGCTCGCCAAGTTGCAAGCTATTAAACGATGCCACCGGTGAGACTTCCGTTGCTACCACGCCGCCTCCGGCAGGATAAAAACCGTGACGTAACAGCGTGGTTTGCTGATGAACTCCTATTTTCGCCAGCAGCGGCTCCAGCACCCGGCGGATAAAATCCGCAGGCGGGGCCGACGGGTTATCGGTGCCGCCGCTCACTTCAACACGCGAAGGTCCATCGGCAAACCACAGCGCGGGCAGCACCGTTTGCAGCACCAGCGTACAACTTCCGGCGCTACCGATAGCAAAGCGGTAATCGCCGCCGCGCACGGTGCCAGGTCGGAAGACCAGACGCTGCGACCCCAGCTCAGCGCCTTCCACCGTTGCCCTACAAATTTCCGCAGCCGCTTTTACCGCGGTCAGATGTTGGCGCAACAGCCCCGGTTTCGCCCGCCCGGCACGAATGCCGGTGATGGTAAATGGCTGGCCGGTTATCATCGACAGGCTCAGCGCCGAGCGCAGGATCTGCCCGCCGCCTTCGCCCTGTGCGCCATCCAGCGCAATCATCCTTTTCATCATTTATCCTTTTACGCACACCACCTGACGCAGGGTATAGATAACTTCCACCAGATCGCTTTGTGCCGCCATCACCGCATCAATATCTTTATACGCCATCGGGATTTCGTCGATCACCTCGGCATCTTTACGGCACTCCACATGCGCGGTGGCACGGATTTGATCTTCCACACTGAACAGTTTTTTCGCTTTAGTACGGCTCATTACCCGCCCGGCACCGTGGCTGCACGAACAGAACGACTCTTCATTTCCCAGCCCACGGACGATAAAGCTTTTCGCCCCCATCGAACCGGGAATAATTCCATATTGACCAGCACGCGCAGACACCGCACCTTTACGCGTCACATAGATCTCTTCGCCAAAGTGCTGTTCTTTTTGCACATAGTTGTGGTGACAGTTGATCTCTTCCATCGCCAGCGTTTGTGGCTGTTTTACCGTTTTCTGCGTAACGCTCTGCAACGCCGTTACCACGTTTTCCATCATCGCATCGCGGTTAAGGCTGGCAAAAAGCTGCGCCCAAGCCACGGCTTTCAGGTAATCATCAAAGTATTCCGTACCTTCCATAAAGTACGCCAGGTCACGCGATGGCAACGTTTCAAGCGTTTCCTGCATCTCTTTTTGCGCCAGATCGATAAAATAAGTTCCGATGGCGTTACCAATTCCGCGTGAACCGGAGTGCAGCATAATCCACACCTGGTCCGACTCATCAAGGCAGATTTCAATAAAGTGGTTACCCGTTCCCAGCGTTCCCAGGTGTTTATAGTTGTTAGTGTTAAGGAAACGGGGATATTTTTGCGTTAACCACTGATAACCGGCTTCCAGCTCAGCCCATTTCGCATCGACGTTAACAGGCGGATTTTCCCATGCGCCTTTATCACGTTTACAACGCCCGGTAGTACGTCCGTGCGGTACGGCCGTTTCAATCGCCTGACGCAGCTCTGCCAGGTTTTCAGGCAGGTCCGCCGCCGTTAACGCGGTACGCAGTGCGTTCATTCCACAGCCAATATCCACGCCCACCGCCGCCGGAATAATCGCCCCTTTGGTCGGGATCACGCTACCAATGGTGGAACCTTTACCCAGGTGTACATCAGGCATTACCGCAATATGTTTGAAAATAAACGGCATCTTCGCGGTATTAATAAGTTGCTGACGCGCATCGGCTTCTACCGGCACGCCTTTGGTCCACATTTTTACCGGAGCATTTTCAGTGGTCAGTAATTCGTAATTCATTTTGTTTTTCTCTTTTCGTTGTTTGCTGTCCTGATAATTGCAACCGTCGTGCCAGAAAATCAAATAAGCATCTTAATTTTTTAATTCATTGTTTTTAAAAATATTATATTTTTACGTCCGTAAACGGAGATTTCCCGCAAAGCCGATTTACCGATAATGAAATCTCGTCTTTTATAAGGATATCTAAGATGCGTAAAACAGTGGCTTTTGGCTTTGTCGGAACGGTGCTGGATTATGCCGGGCGCGGCAGTCAGCGCTGGTCAAAATGGCGTCCGACACTCTGTCTATGCCAGCAAGAATCGTTAGTTATCGATCGGCTGGAATTATTGCACGACGCCCGCTCGCGCTCGCTGTTCGAAACGCTTAAACGCGATATCGCCAGCGTTTCGCCAGAAACAAAAGTGGTGGGCGTTGAGATTGAACTGCATAACCCGTGGGATTTCGAAGAAGTTTACGCCTGCCTGCATGATTTCGCCCGTGGTTACGCGTTCCAACCTGATAAAGAAGAGTATTTAATTCACATCACCACCGGCACCCACGTCGCGCAGATTTGCTGGTTTCTGCTGGCAGAAGCGCGTTACCTGCCCACCCGGTTGATACAATCTTCACCACCGCGCAAAAAAGAGCGGCCCGATAGCCCTGGCGCAGTGACGATTATCGATCTCGATTTAAGCCGTTATAACGCCATCGCCAGCCGCTTTGCCGAGGAACGCCAGCAAACGCTTGATTTTCTTAAGTCCGGTATTGCCACGCGTAACTCCCACTTCAACCGCATGATTGAGCAGATTGAAAAAGTGGCGATAAAATCCCGCGCACCGATCCTGCTTAACGGCCCGACCGGTGCAGGTAAGTCATTTCTGGCACGACGTATCTTCGAGCTAAAACAGGCGCGGCATCAGTTTAGCGGCGCGTTTGTGGAAGTGAACTGCGCCACCCTGCGCGGCGATACCGCCATGTCGACGCTGTTTGGTCATGTGAAAGGCGCGTTTACCGGGGCGCGGGAATCGCGTGAAGGATTATTACGCAGCGCCAACGGCGGAATGTTGTTTCTTGATGAGATTGGCGAACTGGGCGCAGACGAACAGGCAATGCTGCTGAAAGCCATTGAAGAGAAAACCTTTTACCCGTTTGGCAGCGATCGCCAGGTGAGCAGTGATTTTCAGCTTATCGCCGGAACGGTGCGTGATTTGCGCCAGTTGGTTGCCGAAGGCAAATTTCGTGAAGACCTGTACGCGCGAATAAATCTCTGGACCTTCACCTTGCCAGGATTACGCCAACGCCAGGAAGATATTGAACCGAACCTGGATTATGAAGTGGAGCGCCACTCCTCACTCACTGGCGACAGCGTGCGTTTTAACACCGAAGCGCGGCGTGCCTGGCTGGCCTTTGCGACCTCTCCCCAGGCAACATGGCGCGGTAACTTTCGCGAACTTTCTGCCAGCGTCACGCGGATGGCCACCTTTGCCACTAGCGGACGCATCACACTGGATACGGTGGAAGATGAGATCAACCGTCTGCGCTATAACTGGCAGGAGAGTCGCCCCTCCACGCTTACGGCGTTGCTGGGCGCAGAGGCAGAAAACATCGATCTCTTCGACCGTATGCAACTGGAACACGTTATCGCTATCTGCCGCCAGGCAAAGTCGCTTTCTGCTGCCGGACGTGAACTGTTTGACATTTCGCGCCAGGGTAAAGCCAGCGTCAATGACGCGGATCGGCTACGCAAATACCTGGCGCGTTTTGGTCTGACATGGGAAGCAATGCAGGATCAGCACAGCTCCAGTTGAATATGGTGGTCCGTCAGCACCTGCATCACGCTTACTGGCGGCGGGGCGTCGGTGTAGACGGCATCTACCATGCTGATACTGCCCATATTGACCATCGCGTTACGGCCAAATTTCGAGTGATCGACAACCAGCATAACGTGGCGCGAGTTCTCAATAATGGCGCGTTTGGTGCGAACTTCGTGGTAATCGAACTCCAGCAGCGAGCCGTCACTGTCAATGCCGCTGATCCCCAGAATGCCGAAATCAAGGCGGAACTGGGAGATAAAATCGAGTGTCGCTTCGCCAATGATCCCGCCATCGCGGCTGCGTAATTCGCCACCGGCGAGAATAATACGGAAATCCTCTTTTACCATCAGCGTGTTAGCGACGTTAAGATTGTTGGTGACAATGCGCAAATTGCTGTGATTGAGCAGCGCGTGCGCCACCGCTTCCGGGGTGGTGCCGATATCGATAAACAGCGTCGAGCCATTAGGAATTTGCTCCGCCACTTTGCGGGCGATGCGCTCTTTTTCTTCGGTCTGGGTGGCTTTACGATCGTGCCATGGCGTGTTAACCGAACTGGAAGGCAGCGCCGCACCGCCATGATGGCGCAGGATCAGGTTTTGCTCTGCCAGTTCGTTGAGGTCGCGGCGAATAGTCTGCGGGCTGACGGAGAAGTGCTCCACCAGCTCCTCGGTACTGACATAACCCTGCTGTTTAACCAGTTCGATAATACCGTTGTGACGTTGTGTTTGTTTCATTTCTAAATCCCTGGAATTATTTTCGTTTTCGCGCATTGAGCGAATCAACAAAAGCCATCGCTAAACCCACGGCTAACCCGGCGATGTGTGCTCCGTTCGCCATTGACATCCCAAACAAATCAAACCATCCGGCGACAATCCAGATCAGCGCAAAGATAATTAACCCACGTTGCAGGTAAATGCCACTTTGCGGATCGCGTTCGCCACGTAGCCAGACGTAGCCCATCAGCGCATACACCACGCCAGAAAGCCCGCCAAACCACGGCCCGCTGAATTTTTGCTGCACATAGCCGCTTAACAGGGCGCTGATAAGCGTAATGACAATTAGCTTACCGCTACCGAGGCGTTTTTCCACCGCACCGCCGAGATACCACCACCAGAGCAGGTTAAAGAGGATATGCATCAGCGAGAAGTGCATTAACGCGTGGGTGAAGTAACGCCAGAACTCAAATTTCAGCGTCGGATCGAATGGCCAGGCCAGCCATAACATCACTTCTTGATCGCCGAGAATTTGCATGGCGATAAACACCACCACGCAGGCGATCATCATCACCCAGGTTACCGGACCTGCGCGTTCACGCAAGGCGGCAAAGAAAGGATAACGGCGATAATGCAGGCCACTGCCGGTATGGCCCGCCTGCCAGCTGGCCGCCAGATAACGCGGATCTGCCGGGTTTTCGAGAAAACGCGCCAGCTCCGCCCGCACGCGCTCGGCCTGGGACTCATCCGCCAGCCAGACATCGCTTTGGTTATGTTGTTGAATCGTGAGGATAACACCCTGCGTCGCCATGTAATCAACAAACGCCTGCGCCACTCGGGGGTTAGCAAAAGAGGTAATCATCAACATCGTTGCTGTCGCTTATTCCACACAAAAGGGGACAGTATAAAGCGTTACGCGCCGTACGCCACCTCTGCGGGAAACTGGCGCTGCCAGGCTTCAAAGCCGCCATCAATGCTGTAGACCACATCGTAGCCCTGTTGCAGCAGATACTGCGCCGCGCCTTTGCTGCTATTACCGTGGTAACACATCACCATGACTGGCGTATCGAAGTCGTTATCACGCATAAACGCGCCCAATGTGTCGTTGGTTAAATGGAAAGCCTGCGCCGCATGCCCCATTGCGAAACTCTGTGGATCGCGAATATCGACCAGCACCGCCTCTTTTTCCTGCAACTTCTGGTGCGCGTCGGCAACGTTAATACATTCGAACTGATCCATGCGTCTCTCTTTCTTTACAAACAAGTGGGCAAATTTACCGCACAGTTTACGTCGAAGCGGCAGATAAACGCCATAATGTTACACATATCACTCTAAAATGTTTTTTCAATGTTACCCAAAGCGCGATTCTTTGCTAATATGTTCGATAACGAACATTTATGAACTTTAACGAAAGTGAATGAGGGCAGCATGGAAACCAAAGATCTGATTGTGATAGGTGGTGGCATCAATGGTGCTGGTATCGCGGCAGACGCCGCTGGACGCGGTTTATCCGTGCTGATGCTGGAGGCGCAGGATCTCGCTTGCGCGACCTCTTCCGCCAGTTCAAAACTCATTCACGGTGGCCTGCGCTACCTTGAGCACTATGAATTCCGCCTGGTCAGCGAGGCGCTGGCTGAACGTGAAGTGCTACTGAAAATGGCCCCGCATATCGCCTTCCCGATGCGTTTTCGCCTGCCGCATCGTCCGCATCTGCGCCCGGCGTGGATGATTCGCATTGGTCTGTTTATGTACGATCATCTGGGTAAGCGCACCAGCCTGCCGGGATCAACCGGTTTGCGTTTTGGCGCAAACTCAGTGTTAAAACCGGAAATTAAGCGCGGATTCGAATATTCTGACTGTTGGGTAGACGACGCCCGTCTGGTACTCGCCAACGCCCAGATGGTGGTGCGTAAAGGCGGTGAAGTGCTTACTCGTACTCGTGCCACGTCTGCTCGCCGCGAAAAAGGCCTGTGGATTGTGGAAGCGGAAGATATCGATACCGGCAAAAAATATACATGGCAGGCGCGCGGCCTGGTTAATGCTACCGGCCCGTGGGTGAAACAATTTTTCGACGACGGGATGCATCTGCCTTCACCTTATGGCATTCGCCTGATCAAAGGCAGCCATATTGTGGTGCCGCGTGTGCATACCCAGAAGCAAGCCTACATTCTGCAAAACGAAGATAAACGTATTGTCTTCGTGATCCCGTGGATGGACGAGTTTTCCATCATCGGCACCACCGATGTGGAATACAAAGGCGATCCAAAAGCAGTGAAGATTGAAGAGAGTGAAATCAATTACCTGTTGAAAGTGTATAACACGCACTTTAAAAAGCAGTTAAGCCGGGACGATATCGTCTGGACCTACTCCGGCGTGCGTCCGCTATGTGATGATGAGTCCGACTCGCCGCAGGCCATTACCCGTGATTACACCCTTGATATCCATGATGAAAACGGCAAAACCCCGCTGCTGTCGGTATTCGGCGGTAAGCTGACCACCTACCGCAAACTGGCGGAGCACGCGCTGGAAAAACTGACGCCATATTATCAGGGCATTGGTCCGGCGTGGACGAAAGAGAGCGTGCTGCCGGGTGGTGCCATTGAAGGCGACCGTGACGATTACGCCGCCCGCCTGCGCCGCCGTTACCCGTTCCTGACCGAATCGCTGGCACGTCACTACGCGCGCACTTACGGCAGCAACAGCGAACTGCTGCTCGGCAATGCCGGGGCGATAAGCGACCTCGGTGAAGATTTCGGTCATGAGTTCTACGAAGCGGAGCTGAAATATCTGGTGGATCACGAATGGGTCCGCCGCGCCGACGATGCCCTGTGGCGTCGCACGAAACAAGGCATGTGGCTAAATGCGGATCAACAATCTCGTGTGAGTCAGTGGCTGGTGGAATATACGCAGCAGAGGTTGTCGCAGGCGTCGTAAGGATGATGCCCGGTTGTGAAGTGCAACCGGGCTATTTGAATTCCTTAGACTATTCATTGTAAATAATTGAATAACGGCCCCTGAGCTAAAATCGCCAAACTTAAGCACGTTCCCCACTCAACCCACTTCTGCCCCTGGCTTCTATTTTTGCTACACCACTGGCAGTAATATCCCAACGCAAAACCAAGCTGTGCACTAATCGGGCCGACAAAATCAGTCCACGGCTGCGGCCAAAAAGGGGAAAAATTCAGGGGAAGCCAGACAAACGTCAGAAAGAAGTTTCGGATATTTTCCAGCAACGCTGATTTCTCTGGAGTAATATAAAGAATGAAATTCGAGAGAATTAACCAGAAATAGGCCGGAGAAAAGACCAGCCAGCAATGCAGTCTGTTTTTTAATTCAGGAGGCATTCTGCGGGAGAATTGCCAACCGATGCCACCCATTACACTGAAAAAAAGTGCATATTCAACCATTAACTCAAGTTGTAATTCCTGAAGAGAAATACGCACAACCAGGAGCGGAAAGGAGAATATTATTTCCGCCAGAAAAGTTAACGTGAATATAAGTACGGCTAAGGCAATAACCGTCGGCCATACCAATAATGGTACGATAACAAAACCGAGAATTACAGGGGGAATATAAAGCCGGAATTTAATCATTTTTATTTTCCTGGTGATTCGGATGATGCGTCATACATCGCGCATAAACACTCATCAATCATCCAGTCGTCTTCCCAGATCTGATACTGTGTGCCCTGTTCGGGCTGCTTAAGCGGATTCTCAATCGCCTGCCGCGCGCGTTCTTTCAGGATGGATTGATTATTACTAGCCCAAGTATTAGTTTGAGTGGTAATGGCTTTATCGATATCGTCCTGGTTATCTCTGATATAACCGTCACGATACGTATTCAATAAACAGGCAAGAGACGCTGCCGACCAAAATCCGGGAACTGAAATAATGGCATCAAGCAATGGCGAAAGAGCGATATCGGCACGGAAAAACATTTCCAGCATGTACTGTAATTCGACAGCCTCATCCCCGGATACCCAATCAGTCATATACTGGCAAGCAAATTGCTGCAATATTTCCCGTTCATCCTCACGCCAGTTTTCTTTACTGGCAAGGTTTATACGCCGTAGAGAAAATACTTCGTGAATATTGTCAAATTGCCCCTGCACAACAAACTCCAGTAAACGAGGCAGAAAATAACGAACCTCATCGCTGTTTTGCGGATCAGGTCCTGGACTACTATTCCAGGCATTGATTAAGGAATACGGGATCGCTCGTAACGATGTATTCCGTAATGCCTTTTGTTCCTGCTGACTCAGGCAATATTCACAACAAACCACAAATTTCTGCGGCACCGGATAACGACGAAAAATATGATAAACCTGCTCAATTAATGCCTGCATGGCGGGGCTGGGTTGCATAATTACCCCCTCTTCCGCTGGTCGCGTGTAAAGGGTTGATAAACAAAACGAGCATTCGCCGCATTCAGGCGAATAATGGAACTACGAGAGAGGGAAAAGCTGGGCCGAATGCAATAATTACAATCCCGACAGCTTTCCTCTGTGCAATTTTCCACTGAGTAATGACGCGCGTAGAGTTTCAGTTTAGCCTGCTTATCGCGAAATCCGCGTAAGCTGTTATCGGTATGGAATTTCCATGCTTCTTTAAACACCTGAAAGATATAAACATCCTCAATCCAAGAGTCACATTTTTTAAGCGGGCGCTTTGCTATGATCACCCGCTCATCCGGATTGAGCATTGCCGTAAAATGAACGGTAAAGTCATTTGTCGTATTCAGGTCACATTGAACATCTGGTACATCACTGATATAGGGGTCAAATCCAAAATCAGCACCACAGGCACAAAGACGACCGATCGTGGCGGTATCGAGGGAAAATCCCGGCCATACATTGCTGGAGGTTAAGCCAATATTTAATGTGACATTATATCGAAGCAATCCCTCAAGACCGGCAGCACCGACGAATTTTTCCCCTTCATCCAGGACCTGATTAATGAGTTGCTGGACAATGCCTTCATCCCAGTATGCCGATTTGCAGTTGGCAATCGTAATATCCACGCCTGTGAAAGGATCAGTACCAGCGAGGCTTGCAAATAATGTATTAACTAATTCCATTTTTATTACTCGCCTTAATGCAACGTTTTATACATCGGCACATAACCTACATTTTCCACCAGGTTTTTCCCCTGTAGAATTAAAAATATTTTTTTGTTTTACATTCTGTTCATCCCTATTATTGCATTTTATTTTGCGGTGATGGCTAAACCGATTCTGTACTAGCTCAAAAATTACTGATATTCCACTCGCAATATAGCCAGTGCATTATAACGACCTGCCGCAGGCACTTTTCCAGTTGTACTAACAGGTAAAGCCAGGAAAGTAACATCAGCAGTTTGCGCAGAAGCAGCCTGGTTTTCCACCAATCTGAACGGAACGCCTACTGATGTTGCCAGAGCATTTAAATCTACGGAGTTTTGCTGGCTATCCATAATCATAATACCAACATCAGGATTATCCTGTGCCTGAATAATGCTTTGTTTCCCATTGGTATCACGTGTGGCGGAAATGTTACCGTCGAATACCAACGTCATTACCGCATCTGTATCTTTATTCGTACAATTAATCGGAATAGTTGTTGCTACAGGAGTAACACCAGCAGGCTTCGCTCCAGCACCAGCCCGGCTCAATTCACTGGCCCACACATCCGGCATATTAACAGTAAAACTCGTACCCTCATTAATTGTGCAGCCTTGCGGAACCTGAATATCCAGGTTACTGATCCAGGCATTAAATAATGGTACTGGCCCATGTTCCGTTTGCCGCTGACTGGCATACAATGAAACTAAAAGTACATTATTCAGAGAAACATCAGAGATGATTTTTTTATCCAACCTAATTTTAATATAGCCTTCTGTTCCTGAAGACCAGTAATCTGCTTTACTTCTGTCAGTAGGATAATTAGTACTATAGTTCTCGAATGGTACTGTTTTATCTGTCATCGTCCCATTTCTATTGTAGAGCTTTATATGTGTTGAAATAGATATTTCATGCGTAACAGGAATAAATATATCCGCTCCCTGTGGATTACCTGAAGCACCTGAAGGATCTATTCCTGAAATACCTGAAAAATAAACTTCATAATCATCAAAAGAATTACAGTATGCTTTATATCGACCTATTTTCCAGTTTTGAGATGGTAAAACAGTACCAGCTGAATTGTTGTTAACATCTGAAATAATAACTGTACCAAAATCATAAAAAAAGGTCGCTGGGGTAGTATTGTTTTCTGGAGTCCCAGGATAGCAAAATTCACGATCCCGGCCCATTTCAGCATAGGCTACGACATGGCAAACTAAGAATAAAAAAATTATAAAAATAATTTTCACTTTATATCCGGCATAAGTAATCATATGATTTCCTTTTACTAATCCGTTTTAACTTGTGAGCCTAACACATCCATCTGCAACGGATTCATATTTACTTTCCATGCAGGCAATACATTATTATAAATGTCCAATGTCTGCCATGTTATTTCACAAACCCCTTGCGATTTACACCATGATTGTTGGCGGTGGCTAAATGGTGCGATCATACCACCATCCATAACTTTACCATCAACATGAAGGTTATAGAGTGTCACATACCTGGGGCCTGGATTATAAACGGTAACAATTTCATTTTTTCGTACCCAGCGCAATTTTTGATATGACATATTGGGGTCTTCAGACAAATTTGATGGCCGATAGAATATTTTCATACGATTGCGGACCGCTATTTGCAATTGATTATCAGTTTTGGTTGGATGACTATTTTCCAACGATGGTAATGCAGCAACATTAAGTATAAATAAACTTTCCCGGTCGGCAGGTAAACTACCACCGACACGATTAATTCTTATTTTTGTATTTTTGTCAGGCTTCAAAACAAACAGTGGCGGAGTTGCGATAAATACCGTTCCAGAAAATGAGGGCAAAGATTCAACCGTTCCCGTCAACTGACGAGCATCATCAGGGGAGACTGCAACCTTGACTAACATATCTCTGTCTGAAGTGTTTTTGAGTTCAACAGATATTGAGGACTTATTTTCCGGATACGCAAAACGCGTTCCACCGATTACTAATCCTGCTTGTGCAGTAGGAAATATCAGGAGGAATAATACTATGGTAACCTTAATCATAGCTAACCATAAACGATACTGACGCATTTGCATCCCCTGGTTGTACATTATTTTTTAATGCTTTGTAAGCCGCAAAAAAATGCAATATATTATCAACCGATGGTGTAAGTGAAAAACCGATGCTTTTAACATCATTACTAATACTACCTTTATTCTTATCAAAAATCGTGAGTGCAAGCCCCTCTACCGAGCCTTCTTCCAGCTTATATAAACTGGCATCTTCTGAAACTGTATTACCGGTAAACTTTATATACGCGTTGCCAACATCACTACCACAGCGGGTTAACGTTATGGAAAAATAAACCTTTTCAGTAACGTCTCCTGCACTCCTTACCGAACTACTGGGTACGTCTGGCATATTAGCTGTAAAATTTTTTGACTCATCAGAAATAATGCAGGTTTTTTCGGTAATTAACCCTTCAATACGAACCACTCCGGCATGAGTGATATCATCAGCAAAAGAACTTGTTGATATTATAAACAAAAATAAACTAATGAATATCTTCATATCTCCCTCACTGATAATCGATATCAAAATACAACAGAGCATTTGCTTGCCCGGCATGTACATTTTCCTGAGTTGATTTATAGCGAAGTTTAAACGTCAAATTAGCATCACCGTTTTCATTTAACACTAAATCACGAAAACCTGATTCACCATTAATGGCAATCGCCACATCATTGTTATCCAATATTTCTATTCCCAGTCCAGTCGCACTATCTGCACCGGCGGAGATACGCAGTAATGCGCTATTAATAGCATCTGCATCACCAGTAAACCGCACATTGGCGCTCACACCAGAACTATAAACAGTACTTTTTGCAGTCGGGCATCCTTGTACATTAATCGTAAACGTTTGACTCGGAGAAACATCACCTACATTTAAAAATTCATTAGCATCATAAGTGCCCATTTTTACCGACTGATCTTTACTTCCGGTAGTAATGTCACAGCTTTTTGCCAACAAAATCCCAGTAAATGTAACAACAACTGAATCATTGGCCTGCCCTGAGAGCGGAAAAGCAAAAAAAGCGAAAAAAATAAAAAATACAGAATATTTAGAGAATATTAAATTCATTAGCGGCACTCCAGAGTTGCATAGCTAACAGGATTATCCAGTTCTGTTTCAGGGAGCTTGTAATTAGCCTGACATTTTTGCTGAACACCGTCTCCCCACTGGATATTAATAACACCTTCTAAAGGCAATCCTGAGAGATAAAGTTGTCCATTATCGCCGACAATCCCGGTAATTTGACTACTGTTTTTAATCTGAGCGCTGGCTGTAGCACCGAATGGGACTGATTTATTACGATAACGAACTGTGAACAAACCACGAATACCGATATGAGCAGCAAACTCTGCACGAACTAACGCACCTTTTCCCGGAATAACTTCAGTGGAAGTGATATCCAGTTCAGTATGCATATTCATTGACATAGGATCTAATGAAATATTATTACGTCTATATTCTGTTGCATAAGGAACAACTGCATATCCACGCCAGTCAGTGGATATTCCTGTCCCCCGCTGAACATCCACATTATTCGCTCCGGGCGCTTTTATCAAAACATTAGTTTCACCTAATGGTTGACTCAACGTAAGACCATTTTCATGTACAACAAGAGCACCACTGATGCCATAGTTTATTTGTTGATTACCTTCATTATAGTAACTGTAGGCGGAATTCAAGGAACCATATGCCCCACGATAATTAACACCAACAGAACCACTACTGCTATTATCCTGATTAGCAAAACCATGTTGTATGTTATAACTGAGATTATGCTGCTCCAACAGAGAACCAGATACCCCCGTATATTGGTTTACCTGTCCGTGGTTATCCTGACTATAACCATACGTTGCAGTCATGGCATTCGATGATGAGCGCCCATCATTCGTGGAAGATAACCAATTACTTATAGGTAATGAGACATTTAGCGAGACAATTTTATCCGCATTTGTCCCTGGTGATTTACTGTAATTCCACACAACATTTAGATAGATACCCTTAATACTGGTGTTATAACCAACTTGGTATAAAGAATCTTTTTTATCAGTATTCCAGTATGTTTGCTGACTAGCCGATAAATACATAGACCCGTAGTTACCGAAAGGTTGCGATACACTAGCCTGAAATTTTCCACGTTTGCTATAACGCAAGTTATAAAAATCATTCCAGTTATAAACGTAATCTTTATCATCTAACATTTTTGGATCAACAACAGTCCCTGACATTTGTTGGTATGTCGTATCACTTAAAGTGTAAAAGCCCTGGGTTGAATAACGATAGCCAATAATATGGAATGCTGTTCCTGTCTGAACTAACGATTTGGAATAAAGAAAACGATAAGATTGCCCTTGATGTTTGCTCCCATCCACAAGCGAACTGTTAGCCTGAGTAACATCAAACGATGTTGCACCAAATACTCCCAGATTCAGGCCAAGGCCGAGCGCCAACGCCCGGTAATCCTCAGAGAATTGTGCCCCACCATAAGCCGTAATATCCCAGGGTAAACCCCAAATTAATTCCCCCTGAAATATATAAGGACTTTTCTGGTTATAGCTATTGCTTCGATATTGGCCAACCGTAGTAGAATATTTTGAATGACCTTCTCGTTGCAGGATGGGGACAGCGGCATAAGGTACGGTATAGACAGTTTCTGAATTATCAGACTCTTTGATGGTAACTTCCAGATCTCCCGCAGATGATGTCGGGTTAAGATCGCTAATCTCAAACGGTCCCGGCGGCATATAGGTTTGATAAATGACATAACCATTCTGTTTGATTGTTACCTGAGCGCGACTTTTCGCAATTCCGCGCACCGTGGGAGCGAAACCACTTTGACTATCGGGCAACATATTTTCGTCAGATTCCAGTTTTATGCCACGAATACTAACACTGTCGAAAACATCTGATGATGACCATGTATCTCCTAGCGTTAATTCACTTCTGAAAGGAATAATAACGCGCTGCAACGTACTACTGATATGCTCCAGTTTACCTGCTGAATTACTCCCACGACTCCAGGTTGAATAATCGCGAAAACGCCATGCACCAATATTGATCCCAGCGCGAAGATTTAAATAATAGTTATTTGAAGAGTAATCACCACGATCGTTATTACCAGAAAAGTCATAATTCAGCAAAAAAGCTGTAATACCGTTATCCCACTGTTCTGGTGGAATATATCCGCGGGCGTCACGTTTTATTATCGCCTGCGGAAAGGTCAGTTTAAGTCTCTGTGCATCCAGCTCCGGCATGTAATGCACATCAGGAAACCAGATACGCAAATCAAGGCAACTATTTTCAGATGAAGCCAAAGCCTGCTCTGGCAGCGCATTTTTGTTAATTCCAAGGCTTAATAAGTCAGCAAGTGAAAGGCAGGGAATCAGTTGATTCGCATCGTCTGCTTTAAAAGTTACAGTACGAGAGAGTAAAGGGGAATCATTGACCCAAACTTCGACTTCATAGCTACCAGGAAGATAAGTCATCCCTTTCTCGAAGCGGGATAAGTCAGCAACAGCTTCAGTATCACCCGACAGAAAAGCAGGGTTAAAGCGCATTCCCGCGATTGAACATGCAGGCATAATAACCAGAAGAAGCGGCACAACCCGTTTCATCTGCTTTTGTGCCGCCATCCAATATTCGCATCTTTTGAGCTTTAGGTTCATATCCCTGACCTGTGTTGCATCTGAACTATTCCGTTGTTACTGCATTATTCCTTTCTGCCGCTCCGTCGTAGCGCCAAAGTCATTAATTGTTTGATAAGTAATTTCACCAGCCAACGTCACTGGCGACGAGACCGTAATATCACTTTTCGGTGGTACAAACATATTGGGCAATTTACTCCCTTGTACTTTAATTCCTGTCAGTGTCAGGTAATAAGGCGAAGGATTGATAACTTTTAGTTGTTTTCCCTCATACTTAAACCGCAACATATTTCGTGCTTTTCCTGGTTGCACAGGTAGATTTTCCGGGCGATAAAATAGCTTGATTTTGTTTTGTAATGCCAACTGTAAGGTATTCTTCTGTGTATTTTTCTCATCTGTTGGCGGAATTGCTTTAACATTCATCCAATACAAAGTTTCACGATCGGTCGGCAAATTAGTCTTACCAAGAAACATGATACGTAATGAAGCTTCTTTACGCGTTGGCAACATAAAGAGGGGAGGAGTGATAACAAAATCCTGGCTCTTTTTTTCCGTTTTACTGTCATCAACCCATGATTGAATTAAATAACTGGTGTTGTCACCGCTATTTTGCACACTGAGTGTTATTTGCTTACTTTCTGCCGGATAAATCAATCGCGTTACGCCAAGGCCAAACCCGCCCGCGGACGCATTATTAATAAATAATATCGATAGTAAAAAAAGAATCCCTGAGCGTATAATATTTTGTGATACTTTTAATTCATCCCTGAATCCACAAACCCATTTTTTATTTCCAATAATACATTTCATACAGCATCCTTGTTGATGAAATAACATCTGTTATTCATACTCTATTAAATAATTTCAATCTCAGGTTACAACTTTTTGTAACCTGAAATCGTATTTATATTTACTCGTACAGCACAACAAAACTTGCTGTTGACTTAACTACACCTGGTGCAACAGTGCTACCGTTTTGAGCATAACCTGCAGTAAAGGCCGCGCTGAAATCATGGGTCGTAGCATTTCCTGGAATTGTATAAGCGGCGGTGGAGGCGCTACCCTCTGCCGCAGTGGTATTCAGGTTAATCAGACCATTATTCGTCGTACCTTTGGAGTAAATTCGAATCCCTACACCAGTCGCCCCCGCATTGCCGCTGTTGTCAGCATCCGTTGATCCTTCTACTTCGTTAGCGAGCGTTTTATTAGCGCTATCTGCAGTACCGGTAAAACGGAACTCAATTTTCTGATCATCTGTATTGCTACATTCGGTCAGATTAATATTGAAATCGGTCTGGTTGCTCGCCCCCTGTGCTTCTACGTCGATACCAGTGAAAAGGTTGGAAGGCACAACCGGCAGGACAACTTCAATCTGTTTTGAATCGGTTGCGACCTTACAGGTAGCTTTCACTACACGGCCAGTAAAGCGGATTTTCCCCCCCATTGAATCAACGTTGTCATCCATATCAGTGAGCCTGGGATAATCAACGGTGCTCCAGTCAGTATCCGCCCCACCAAATTGTGTTGCATCGCCGGGTGCTGCGGTTACCGCAGTAGACATCAGCATACCTGATGCCAGTAATACTGCGGATAAATTAGATAAATTGAATTTCATTTATACCTTTCCTTTTGTTAAAAAATCCAAGCAACATTGGTGTTTTTACATTCTGCGTTAATAAGTTATATCTCACAAAAAAAATAAGCTGACGTTGGCTAATTCCAGAAGGTTCTTTAGAAGAGTAATTGAGTGAATAATATTATATATGCTGCTTAGTAATGTACCTAAAATAATCCAAAGCCGCAATAAGTGAGTTTATACTCACATATAACACACTGATAATGATAAAATTTATTTTTACGTGGAGTTGTAAGAGGGGCAATAAAACATAAATCACATGAATAATATTAATGCATTCATAATAAATTAATATTATTTGAAATAACAAAATACCAAAAACATTATCATCAATCGTTATTTAATATATATTAATGGTATATATTAAATAGAATAACATACATCAAAGTTATTGTTTATTGTGTATAGAAATACCGTGAGTTCCACTCTGTATTACTTCAGCGGAACACACGGTATTTAGCCGTATTTGAACTTACAATCTCACCGGATCAATATGCCAGATATGATCGGCGTACTCTTTGATCGTACGGTCAGAAGAGAAGTAGCCCATATTGGCAATGTTCAGCATCGCTTTTGCGGTCCACTCTTCCTGACGCTCGTAGAGTTCGTCGACTTTATCCTGACAATCGACATAGCTGCGATAATCCGCCAGTACCTGGTAGTGATCGCCGAAGTTGATCAGCGAATCGACCAGATCGCGATAGCGACCCGGATCTTCCGGACTGAATACACCGCTGCCGATTTGCGTCAGCACCTGATGCAGCTCCTCATCTTTCTCGTAGTATTCACGCGGTTTGTAGCCCTGACGACGCAGTTCTTCCACTTCTTCCGCTGTGTTACCAAAGATAAAGATATTGTCAGCACCGACATGATCCAGCATCTCGACATTCGCACCGTCCAGCGTACCGATAGTCAGCGCGCCGTTAAGCGCAAACTTCATGTTACTGGTGCCGGAAGCTTCCGTCCCCGCCAGCGAAATCTGTTCAGATAGATCGGCCGCCGGAATGATCAACTGCGCCAGGCTAACACTGTAGTTCGGGATGAACACGACTTTCAGCTTGTCGCCAATCTGCGGATCGTTGTTGATCACTTTCGCTACGTCATTGATCAAATGAATAATGTGCTTCGCCATGTAATAGGCCGAAGCCGCCTTACCGCCAAAAATATTCACGCGCGGTACCCACTTCGCATCCGGGTCGGCCTTGATGCGGTTATAGCGGGTGATCACGTGCAACACATTCATCAATTGACGTTTGTATTCGTGAATACGTTTGATTTGCACATCGAACAGCGATTTCGGATTTACCACCACATTCAGCTGCTGGGCGATATACTCCGCCAGACGCTTTTTGTTCTCCAGCTTCGCCTGATGCACCGCGTGATTAACCATTGGGAAATCACAGTGTTGTTGCAGATCATTAAGCAGGCTAAGGTCGGTGCGCCAGTTGCGGCCCAGGTGTTCGTCCAACACGGCTGAAAGCGATGGGTTCGCTACCGCCAGCCAGCGACGCGGCGTCACACCGTTGGTGACGTTGGTGAAACGACCCGGGAAGATTTTCGCAAAGTCGGCAAATAGCGATTGCACCATCAGGTTAGAGTGCAGCTCCGATACACCGTTAACTTTGTGGCTCACCACAACCGCCAGCCAGGCCATACGCACACGACGACCGTTTGATTCATCAATGATCGACGCCCGTCCCAGCAGATCGGTATCGTTCGGATACTGTTCCTGCAAGGTTTTCAGGAAATAGTCGTTGATTTCAAAGATGATCTGCAGGTGACGCGGCAGAATTTTACCCAGCATATCGACTGGCCAGGTTTCCAGCGCCTCGCTCATTAGCGTGTGGTTGGTGTAGGAGAAGACCTGACAACACACTTCAAACGCGTCGTCCCAGCTAAATTGGTGCTCATCGATCAGCAGACGCATCATCTCAGGAATCGACAGCACCGGATGAGTATCGTTGAGGTGAATCGCAATTTTATCCGCCAGGTTATCGTAGGTTTTATGCAACTGATAATGGCGGCTTAAAATGTCCTGAATGGTCGAGGAAACCAGGAAGTATTCCTGACGCAGTCGTAGCTCACGCCCGGAGTAGGTGGAGTCGTCCGGATACAGTACGCGAGATACGTTCTCGGAGTGGTTTTTATCTTCCACTGCCGCGAAGTAGTCGCCCTGGTTGAATTTACCGAGGTTAATTTCGCTACTGGCTTGGGCACTCCACAAACGCAACGTGTTGGTCGCGTCGGTGTCGTAACCTGGGATTATCTGATCGTAAGCTACTCCCAGAATCTCTTCGGTTTCAATCCAGCGCGTTTTTTTACCTTCCTGCTGAATGCGACCGCCAAAACGGACTTTATAGCGCGTGTTGTGGCGTTTGAATTCCCACGGGTTACCGTATTCCAGCCAGTAGTCAGGCGACTCTTTCTGGCTACCGTTAACGATGTTCTGCTTGAACATACCGTAGTCATAGCGGATGCCGTAACCGCGCCCCGGCAACCCTAACGTCGCCAGAGAATCGAGGAAGCAAGCCGCCAGACGGCCCAGGCCACCGTTACCGAGGCCCGGGTCATTTTCTTCATCAATCAGCTCTTCGAGATTTAATCCCATCGCTTCCAGTGCGCCCTGTACATCTTCGTAAATTCCTAGCGACAACATGGCGTTGGAAAGCGTACGACCAATCAAAAACTCCATCGACAGGTAGTAAACCTGACGAGTTTCTTGCGACAACTGGGCACGGTTTGAGCGTAACCAGCGCTCCACGAGACGATCGCGCACAGCAAATAACGTTGCGTTCAGCCATTCATGTTTATTGGCGACGACCGGATCCTTGCCAATCGTAAACATCAGCTTGTAAGCGATAGAGTGCTTAAGAGCTTCTACGCTAAGCGTGGGCGATGAATATGTAAACGGAGCATTCATATAGGCGTTTCCTGAAAACTATTTCAAGCGATAGTAAAGCTCACGGTACGACTTCGCCGCGACCTGCCAGCTAAAATCCATTGCCATAGCCTGACGTTGCACAAACCGCCACAGTGAAGGACGGGACCACAGTACAAAAGCACGTCGAATAGCCCGTAACAGCGACCAGGCATTACTATCTTCAAAGACAAACCCACTGGCGACGCCATCTGCAAGGTTCTCAAGAGAACAGTCAGAAACCGTATCAGCAAGCCCACCGGTGCGCCGCACTAACGGCAGCGTACCGTACTTCAATCCATAAAGTTGCGTTAAGCCGCACGGTTCAAAACGGCTGGGCACCAGAATGACGTCCGCGCCGCCCATAATGCGATGCGAAAATGCTTCGTGATAGCCAATCTGAACGCCCACCTGGCCGGGGTATTCCGCTGCCGCCGCAAGGAAACCTTCCTGCAGCACCGGATCGCCCGCGCCGAGTAGCGCCAGCTGCCCGCCCTGCTCCAGAAGACCAGGTAAGGCTTCCAGCACCAGGTCGAGACCTTTCTGGCTGGTCAGACGGCTCACCACTGCAAAAAGCGGCACTTTATCGTCAACCTTAAGCCCCATTGCGATTTGTAACTGGCGCTTATTTTCCGCTTTATCTTCCAACGTATCGCGGGTGTAACGCGAGGCCAACAGTAAGTCCGTCTCTGGACTCCAGATTTTCTCGTCCACGCCGTTCAGTACGCCGGAAAGACGCCCTTCACGGTGACGCTGTTGCAACAGACCTTCCATACCGTAGGCAAACTGCGGTTCGGTGATCTCGCGAGCGTAGGTTGGGCTGACTGCCGTAATGTGATCGGCATAGTACAGACCGGCCTTCAGGAAAGAGATTTGTCCGTTGAATTCCAGCCCATGAATATTAAAGAATGACCATGGCAATTGGATGTCATTCATGTGATGTGCATAAAACATGCCTTGATAGGCCAGGTTGTGCACAGTAAACACCGACTTCGCCGGACGCCCGCGCGCCGCCAGATACGCAGGCGCAAGGCCTGCATGCCAGTCGTGCGCATGCACCACATCAGGACGCCAGAATGGGTCAAGCCCGCTGGCCATTTCTGCCCCAACCCACCCCAGCAGCGCAAAACGCAATACGTTGTCGGTATAGGCAAATAAGTTGGTATCGTGATACGGGCTTCCCGGACGATCATAGAGATGCGGCGCGTCAATCAGGTATATGCCAACCCCGTTGTAATGACCGAACAACAGCGTGATATGTCCGGCGAAGGTATCACGACGGGATACTACCTGCGCATCGGTCACGCCACGGCGAATATCGGGAAATGCAGGCAACAGTACGCGAGCGTCAACGCCGTCTGCGATTTGTGCTGCGGGTAATGCCCCAATAACATCAGCCAGACCGCCGGTTTTAAGCAGCGGGAACATCTCTGAACATACATGTAAAACCTGCATTATCGCTCCTGTTTATGCCCTAACTTCCGTAGCATTTCGCGCGTTACCAGCACGATGCCTTCTTCTGAACGATAGAAACGACGTGCATCTTCCTCTGCGTTTTCACCAATCACCATGCCTTCCGGAATAACACAAGCACGATCGATGACGCAGCGACGCAGACGGCACGAGCGACCTACCCATACTTCCGGTAACAATACGGCGGAATCAATGTTGCAGAATGAATTCACGCGAACGCGCGAGAACAGAACGGACTGCACCACCACCGAACCGGAGATCACACAACCGCCGGATACCAGTGAGTTAAGGGTCATCCCGTGGCTACCGGAGCGATCCTGCACGAATTTCGCTGGCGGTAATGATTCATTGTAGGTGCGAATTGGCCAATTGCGATCGTACATATCCAGTTCCGGCACCACAGAGGCCAGATCGAGGTTCGCTTTCCAGTAAGCTTCCAGCGTACCCACATCGCGCCAGTACGGCTCGGCATCCGGGTCGGATTGTACGCAAGAGAGCGGGAACGGGTGCGCATAAGCCAGACCGGCTTCGGTGATCTTGGGAATCAAATCTTTGCCAAAGTCGTGGCTGGAGTTCTCATCGCGATCGTCTTCTTCCAGCAGTTCATACAGATAGTCGGCGTCAAAGACGTAGATACCCATACTCGCCAGAGATTTGCTCGGATCGTTCGGCATTGACGGCGGGTTAGCTGGTTTTTCAACGAATTCGATAATTTTATCGTTCTCATCAACCGCCATAACGCCAAACGCGGAGGCTTCTTCAATCGGTACTGGCATACAAGCAACGGTGCAACGTGCGCCTTTTTCGACGTGGTCGATAAGCATACGCGAGTAGTCTTGCTTGTAGATATGGTCGCCCGCCAGGATCACCACGTATTCCGCTTTATAACGGCGGATAATGTCGAGGTTTTGGGTGACCGCATCTGCGGTGCCGCGATACCAGTTTTCCCCTTTCATTCTCTGCTGTGCTGGCAGCAGATCGACAAACTCGTTCATTTCTTCATTGAAGAATGACCAGCCGCGCTGGATGTGCTGCACCAGAGTGTGGGACTGGTACTGGGTGATCACGCCCATACGACGGATCCCGGAGTTGATGCAGTTAGACAGCGCAAAGTCGATAATGCGGAACTTACCGCCGAAGTGTACGGCCGGTTTTGCTCGCTTATTGGTTAAATCCTTCAGGCGGGTACCACGTCCTCCCGCCAGTATCAGGGCAACAGATTTCAATGGCAGCTGGCGCGCCAACATTAAGTGATCGTTCTTCTCTAAACTAACCATGACTAACTCCTTTTTTATCATCTCTGGAACACACACAATCCGTGTGCAGGTCCCTGCCAGACAGCCGTAATCACTGGGTTATCCTCTCCAGCGAATGGGGGAATGGCGTGCCACTCCCCAGCAGGTAAAACAATCTCTGTTACCTCAAGCGTGGCGTTAATTGCGATCAAAAAGCGATCCGAGAGCAGAATTTGCAGCTGTTTCGGCCCGTTTTGCCACTCATCCGTGCTTAAAGGTTGAGCATATCGATTTAGCCAACGGACATTGCCGTCGCCTTCTTCCCACCAGCGATTCTCCATCAAAGCGGGAATGCGCTTGCGCAGATGGATTAACGCGGCGGTAAATGCGGTTAAACCACTGCTTGCCTGCGACCAGTCCAACCAGGTTAATTGGTTATCCTGACAGTAGGCATTGTTATTGCCACGCTGGCTGTGACCATGTTCGTCACCGGCCAGTAACATCGGCGTACCCTGGGAGAGCAACAACGTTGTTAACAGGGCGTGAATGCTGTCGCGCCGCCGTTCAACCAGATCAAGAGTACCGCCTAACCCTTCTTTACCATGATTGTTACTGTAATTGTTGTTGGT
>PPYF01425233.1_pt1 | contig 49724 bp, 38 predicted proteins | sample 1559871 | NCBI WGS metagenome assembly PPYF01 (sample SAMN08240021, study PRJNA423297) | Human gut metagenome, whole genome shotgun sequencing project.
GATATTATTTGGATCTTTTGCGCGACGTTGGCAGCGAGTTTGTTACTTTCTATGCTGGTACAACGAATCGACAGAAACAGATTAGTGAGTTAGTAAAAGCCCGGTTACATTGGACTAACCGGGCTTATGTGAATTATTCGCTGTATTCTTCCTGGGTAACCTGTGTTTCTTTTGGTGGGTTTATTCCGGCATCACGAATATTCTTCTGCACCGCTACTGCACCAAACAAGCTTAAGAAGAAAGCCAGCCCATAAAAGCCTTTTTCGCTGAGTAATAACGTTGCATTCCATAGACCTACCAGCAACAACGCAACAGAGATAATAAAGACCGTCAGGCAAGTCATATAATAAATGGGGGTGGTAGGTATGCCTTCATACTTGTCCCGAACGGTCTTTTGATAAGACGCCGCGGAAAACAAACCTAATACCAGTACGGCAAAATAATACCCTTTTTCATTTAACTGCATCTCTGCATTCCATAGTCCTAACAGATAGGTAACAATACCGCCAATAAGGGCTACCCATGAAACAATACTAAATGCCGGAGAATAGGTTGATATTTTGTTGTCCATCACAGTATTCCTTTCATTCCTGAATGTGTAAGAACTTTATGTTGCTCATGCCGAGCGAAACAAACGCATTTGACCAAACAAGCAGACAAAAAAGGCGATGGGATAGATCACCATTTCATAAGCATTGATAGGTGCGTTTAAAACACCGATAAACAAGAGACCGATAGTGATTAACGCTACCAACTGACAGACGTGGATAAAAAAATCATCCAGTTGCCCAAGTTTTTCTGCGCGAAGATATGCATAGTTACCAAAAGTTGCTGTCATTAACACGCCAAGAAAATAGCCTTTTCCACTTAACAATGGGCATGAGATCCATAGTCCAACCAGATAAACCAGCGCCCCAACAACAAATAATAGTTTTGCAACAGTCTTTGAGGTTTTCATAACGATCTCCATATCTACCAGCGATACATTACGAATAACCAACGAAAGACAAAACTGAAAAATGCCATTAACAAATGATTTTCAGAATAAATTCATACTAAATATTAATTAATTACTGAGATATATAGATGTGAATTATCCCCCACCCGGTCAGGCAGGGGATAACGTTTACGCCATTAATGGCAGAAGTTGCTGATAGAGGCGATGGAACGTTTCTCGTCGTGGCTGATAAGCGGCATAACGCTGCGCATCTGGTAGATGCGACTGTTCTAACGGTAGTTGCGGCAACAACTCAATGAGCGATTTCTCTGGATTCGCCGCAATCTGCGCCAGCCTTGCTGCGCCCAGTGCTGGCCCCACATCGCCACCCGTGCGGTAATCCAGTTGCTGACCGCTGATGTCCGCCAGCATTTGACGCCAGTACTCACTACGCGCCCCGCCACCAATCAACGTAACACTTTGCGGTTTAATGCCGCAGGCATGCACGACATCCATGCCATCTGCCAGCGCATAACCCACGCCTTCCAGCACTGCTCGCGCCAGTTCATTGGGGCCATGTTGATGAGTCAAACCAAAGAAAACCCCTTTCGCCTGGGGATTATTGTGTGGTGTACGCTCGCCGGAAAGATAAGGCAGAAACCAAACTGGCTCGGCACTTTCATCAGCCTGTTGAGCTGCGGTGATTAAAGCAGGGACATTGCTCAGGCCGGTTAATTTCGCGGCCCAATCCAGACACGAAGCCGCACTCAGCATTACAGACATTAAATGCCAACGTTGCGGTAACGCATGGCAAAAGCTATGTACGGCGCTTTCTGGCTTGCTTAAGAACCCTTCGCTGACAGCAAAATAGACCCCCGACGTCCCCAGCGATAACATTGCCTGATTAGCATCAACCATTCCCACACCAACCGCACCAGCTGCATTGTCGCCACCGCCTGCGATAACAGGCACCGCCGCCATACCCCACGCTTTCGCAACTTCAGGTAACAAAGCACCAGTAATTTCGCTGCCTTCGTATAATGCGGGCATCTGGTCACGAGATAAGTGGCAAGCCTGCAGCATGAGATCGCTCCAGTCACGCTTTGCGACATCCAGCCACATAGTGCCAGCTGCGTCAGACATATCGCTGGCAAACTCCCCCGTCATACGCAGACGCAAGTAATCTTTCGGTAATAATACTTTATCGATTTGACGGAATATCTCCGGCTCATGCCGCTGAACCCATAGCAATTTAGGCGCAGTAAATCCGGGCATCATCAGGTTGCCGGTAATCACCCGCGATTGCGGAACTCGCGCTTCCAGCAAAGTGCACTCTTGCGCACAGCGCCCGTCGTTCCACAAAATGGCAGGGCGTAACACCCGTTGCTGAGCATCCAGTAAGGTTGCACCGTGCATCTGTCCGGCAATACCTAATGCTTTAACGTCTTGCAGAGAATGCTGAACGCCCAGAGCTTTCATTGCGCGATCAGTTGCCTGCCACCACTGTTCCGGGTCTTGTTCCGACCAGAGTGGATGCGGGCGCGAAACGGTCAGCTTTTCCGTTTGCGCAGCAACCACCTCACCCTGCTCGTTGAGCAAAATAACTTTTACGCCCGAGGTGCCAAGATCTATCCCGATATACATATCGATCGTTCCTTAAAAAAATGCCCGGTATCGCTACTGATAACCGGGCCAACGGACTGCACAGTTAGCCGTTATTTGTCGAACAGATAATGATTTACCAGATTTTCCAGTTGCTCCTGGCGACCACTCTGATGCACCGGAGACAAATTATGTTCCTGAGCATATTTGGCTAAATCTGCCAGTGACATTTGGCCTTTCAGGATTTGCTGGCCTAATTCACTATTCCAGCCGGAATAACGCTGCGCGATGCGTTTATCCAGCTCGCCATCTTCAATCATGCGCGCTGCAATTTTCAGCGCCAACGCCATCGTATCCATCGCGCCGATATGACCGTAAAACAGATCATATTTATCAGTACTTTGACGACGTACTTTGGCATCGAAGTTCAGACCACCGGTGGTGAAACCGCCTGCTTTGAGAATTTCATACATCACCAGCGCATTCTCTTCCACACTGTTCGGGAACTGGTCGGTGTCCCAGCCCAGTTGCGCATCGCCACGGTTGGCGTCGACAGAACCGAACAGGCCAAGCGCAATGGCGGTGGCTATTTCATGATGGAAAGAGTGACCTGCCAGCGTCGCGTGGTTAGCTTCAATGTTCAGTTTAATCTCTTTTTCCAGACCAAACTGTTTCAGGAAGCCATAGACCGTCGCAGCATCGTAATCATATTGATGTTTTGTCGGTTCTTGCGGTTTCGGTTCGATAAGCAACGTGCCCTGGAAACCGATTTTATGTTTATGCTCAACCACCATCTGCATAAAGCGGCCCAACTGTTCACGCTCCTGACGCAAGTCGGTATTTAACAGCGTTTCGTAACCTTCACGACCGCCCCACAGGACATAGTTTTCACCGCCCAATTTATGGGTTGCTTCCATCGCTGTAACAACTTGCGTTGCCGCCCAACTGAAGACTTCAGGATCTGGGTTCGTCGCCGCACCCGCGCCATAACGAGGGTTTGTAAAGCAGTTAGCGGTTCCCCACAGCAGCTTCACGCCGCTCTCTTCTTGCTTGCCTGCCAGGACATCAACCATTTGCGCAAAATTATTGATGTACTCTTTTAACGACGCGCCCTCAGGGGAAACATCCACATCGTGGAAGCAATAAAATGGCACATGTAACTTGTGGAAAAACTCAAATGCGACATCTGCTTTACGCTTCGCCAACGCCAGTGCCTCACCAGGCTGCTGCCACGGACGATTAAACGCCCCCACACCAAACATATCCGCCCCGTTCCAGCAGAAGGTGTGCCAGTAGCAGGCGGCAAAACGCAAGTGCTCTTCCATACGCTTGCCCAACACCAGTTCGTCGGGATTGTAGTGACGGAATGCTAACGGGTTTGAGGATTTTGAGCCTTCATAACGAACGCGATCGAGCTGGTCAAAATAGGCTTGCATATTGAACTCCATAATCAGGTAATGCCGCGGGTGATGGATGATGTCGTAATATTGGGCACTCCCTTTCAGTTGCTCAATTATGTTATTTCACACTGCTATTGAGATAATTCACAAGTGTGCGCTCGCTCGCAAAATAAAATGGGATGATGAAACTTGGTAATTCCTCGAAGAGAAAAATGCAATAAGTACAATTGCGCAACAAAAGTAAGATCTCGGTCATAAATCAAGAAATAAACCAAAAATCGTAATCGAAAGATAAAAATCTGTAATTGTTTTCCCCTGTTTAGTTGCTAAAAATTGGTTACGTTTATCGCGGTGATTGTTACTTATTAAAGCTGTCCTCTAACTACAGAAGGCCCTACACCATGAAAATAAAGAACATTCTACTCACCCTTTGCACCTCACTTCTGCTTACCAACGTTGCGGCACACGCCAAAGAAGTCAAAATAGGTATGGCGATTGATGATCTCCGTCTTGAACGCTGGCAAAAAGATCGAGATATTTTTGTGAAAAAAGCAGAATCTCTCGGCGCGAAAGTATTTGTACAGTCTGCAAATGGCAATGAAGAAACACAAATGTCGCAGATTGAAAACATGATTAACCGGGGTGTCGATGTTCTTGTCATTATTCCTTATAACGGTCAGGTATTAAGTAACGTTGTAAAAGAAGCCAAACAAGAATGTATTAAAGTATTAGCTTACGACCGTATGATTAACGATGCGGATATCGATTTTTATATTTCTTTCGATAACGAAAAAGTCGGTGAACTGCAGGCAAAAGCCCTGGTCGATATTGTTCCGCAAGGTAATTACTTCCTGATGGGCGGCTCGCCGGTAGATAACAACGCCAAGCTGTTCCGCGCCGGGCAAATGAAAGTATTAAAACCTTATGTTGATTCCGGAAAAATTAAAGTCGTTGGTGACCAATGGGTTGATGGCTGGTTACCGGAAAACGCATTGAAAATTATGGAAAACGCGCTAACCGCCAATAATAACAAAATTGATGCTGTAGTTGCCTCAAATGATGCCACCGCAGGAGGGGCAATTCAGGCATTAAGCGCGCAAGGTTTATCAGGGAAAGTAGCAATTTCCGGCCAGGATGCGGATCTTGCAGGTATTAAACGTATTGCTGCCGGTACGCAAACTATGACGGTGTATAAACCTATTACATTGTTGGCAAATACTGCCGCAGAAATTGCCGTTGAGTTGGGCAATGGTCAGGAGCCAAAAGCGGATACCACACTGAATAATGGCCTGAAAGATGTTCCCTCCCGCCTGCTGACACCGATCGATGTGAATAAAAACAACATCAAAGATACGGTAGTTAAAGACGGATTCCACAAAGAGAGCGAGCTGTAAGCGTTACGCCCCGGCGCGGAGCGGGGGCGTGATTTCTCTCCATGCCGCGTGAATTAATTGGCTTAGGTGGAGTCGTTATGCCTTATCTACTTGAAATGAAAAATATTACCAAAACCTTCGGCAGTGTGAAGGCGATTGATAACGTCAGCTTGCGGTTGAATGCTGGCGAAATCGTCTCACTCTGTGGGGAAAATGGGTCAGGTAAATCAACGCTGATGAAAGTGCTGTGTGGTATTTATCCCCATGGTTCCTACGAAGGCGAAATTATTTTTGCGGGAGAAGAGATTCAGGCGAGTCACATCCGCGATACCGAACGCAAAGGTATCGCCATTATTCACCAGGAATTGGCGCTGGTGAAAGAACTGACCGTGCTGGAAAATATCTTCCTGGGTAACGAAATAACCCATAATGGCATTATGGATTATGACCTGATGACGCTACGCTGTCAGAAGCTGCTCGCACAGGTCAGTTTATCCATTTCACCTGATACCCGCGTTGGCGATTTAGGACTTGGGCAACAACAACTGGTTGAAATTGCCAAGGCACTTAATAAACAGGTGCGTTTGTTAATTCTCGATGAGCCGACAGCCTCATTAACTGAGCAGGAAACGTCGGTTTTACTGGATATTATTCGCGATCTACAACAGCACGGTATCGCCTGTATTTATATTTCGCACAAACTCAACGAAGTCAAAGCGATTTCCGATACGATTTGCGTTATTCGCGACGGTCAGCACATTGGCACGCGTGATGCTGCTGGAATGAGTGAAGACGATATTATCACCATGATGGTCGGGCGAGAGTTAACCGCGCTTTACCCTAATGAACCACATACCACCGGAGATGAAATATTACGTATTGAACATCTGACGGCATGGCATCCGGTTAATCGTCATATTAAACGAGTTAATGATGTCTCGTTTTCCCTGAAACGTGGCGAAATACTGGGTATCGCCGGACTCGTTGGTGCCGGACGTACCGAGACTATTCAGTGCCTGTTTGGTGTGTGGCCCGGACAATGGGAAGGGAAAATTTATATTGATGGCAAACAGGTAGATATTCGTAACTGTCAGCAAGCCATCGCCCAGGGGATTGCGATGGTACCCGAAGACAGAAAGCGCGACGGCATCGTTCCGGTAATGGCGGTTGGTAAAAATATTACCCTCGCCGCACTCAAAAAATTTACCGGTGGCATTAGCCAGCTTGATGACGCGGCAGAGCAAAAATGTATTCTGGAATCAATCCAGCAACTCAAAGTTAAAACGTCGTCCCCCGACCTTGCTATTGGACGTTTGAGCGGCGGCAATCAGCAAAAAGCGATCCTCGCTCGCTGTCTGTTACTTAACCCGCGCATTCTCATTCTTGATGAACCCACCAGGGGTATCGATATTGGCGCGAAATACGAGATCTACAAATTAATTAACCAACTCGTCCAGCAGGGTATTGCCGTTATTGTCATCTCTTCCGAATTACCTGAAGTGCTCGGCCTTAGCGATCGTGTACTGGTGATGCATGAAGGGAAACTAAAAGCCAACCTGATAAATCATAACCTGACTCAGGAGCAGGTGATGGAAGCCGCATTGAGGAGCGAACATCATGTCGAAAAGCAATCCGTCTGAAGTGAAATTAGCCGTACCGACATCCGGTGGCCTTTCCGGGCTGAAGTCACTGAATTTGCAGGTCTTCGTGATGATTGCAGCTATCATCGCAATCATGCTGTTCTTTACCTGGACCACCGATGGTGCCTACTTAAGCGCCCGTAACGTCTCCAACCTGTTACGCCAAACCGCGATTACCGGCATCCTCGCTGTAGGAATGGTGTTCGTCATAATTTCTGCTGAAATCGACCTTTCCGTCGGCTCAATGATGGGGCTGTTAGGTGGCGTCGCGGCGATTTGTGACGTCTGGCTAGGCTGGCCTTTGCCACTTACCATCATTGTGACGTTGGTTCTGGGACTGCTTCTCGGAGCCTGGAACGGATGGTGGGTCGCGTACCGCAAAGTCCCTTCATTTATTGTCACCCTCGCGGGCATGTTGGCATTTCGTGGCATACTCATTGGCATCACCAACGGCACGACTGTTTCCCCCACCAGCGCCGCGATGTCACAAATTGGGCAAAGCTATCTACCTGCCAGCACCGGCTTCATCATTGGCACGCTTGGCTTAATGGCTTTTGTTGGCTGGCAATGGCGCGGAAGAATGCGCCGTCAGGCTTTGGGTTTGCAGTCTCCGGCCTCTACCGCAGTAGTCGGTCGCCAGGCTTTAACCGCTATCATCGTATTAGGCGCAATCTGGCTATTGAATGATTACCGTGGTGTTCCCACTCCTGTTCTGCTGCTGACGTTGCTGTTACTCGGCGGAATGTTTATGGCAACGCGGACGGCATTTGGACGACGCATTTATGCCATCGGCGGCAATCTGGAAGCGGCACGTCTCTCCGGGATTAACGTTGAACGCACCAAACTTGCCGTGTTCGCTATTAACGGATTAATGGTAGCCATCGCCGGATTAATCCTCAGTTCTCGACTCGGCGCTGGTTCACCTTCTGCGGGAAATATCGCCGAACTGGACGCAATTGCAGCATGTGTGATTGGCGGCACCAGTCTGGCAGGCGGCGTCGGGAGCGTGGCTGGAGCGGTAATGGGGGCATTCATCATGGCTTCACTGGATAACGGCATGAGTATGATGGATGTACCGACCTTCTGGCAGTATATCGTTAAAGGTGCGATTCTGTTGCTGGCTGTATGGATGGACTCCGCAACCAAACGCCGTTCTTGATTTTGATAAAAATTTTCTCAAAGCCGGTAACGTATTACCGGTTTTGAGTTTTTGCATGATTCAGCAGGAAAAGAACCATGTTTACTAAACGTCACCGCATCACATTACTGTTCAATGCCAATAAAGCCTATGACCGGCAGGTAGTAGAAGGCGTAGGGGAATATTTACAGGCGTCACAATCGGAATGGGATATTTTCATTGAAGAAGATTTCCGCGCCCGCATTGATAAAATCAAGGACTGGTTAGGAGATGGCGTCATTGCCGACTTCGACGACAAACAAATCGAGCAAGCGCTGGCTGATGTCGACGTCCCCATTGTTGGGGTTGGTGGCTCGTATCACCTTGCCGAAAGTTACCCACCCGTTCATTACATTGCCACCGATAACTATGCGCTGGTTGAAAGCGCATTTTTGCATTTAAAAGAGAAAGGCGTTAACCGCTTTGCTTTTTATGGTCTTCCGGAATCAAGCGGTAAACGTTGGGCCACTGAACGCGAATATGCATTTCGTCAGCTTGTCGCCGAAGAAAAGTATCGTGGAGTGGTTTATCAGGGGTTAGAAACCGCGCCAGAGAACTGGCAACACGCGCAAAATCGGCTGGCAGACTGGCTACAAACGCTGCCACCGCAAACCGGGATTATTGCCGTTACTGACGCCCGGGCGCGGCATATTCTGCAAGTATGTGAACATCTACACATTCCCGTACCGGAAAAATTATGCGTGATTGGCATCGATAACGAAGAACTGACCCGCTATCTGTCGCGTGTCGCCCTTTCTTCGGTCGCTCAGGGCGCGCGGCAAATGGGCTATCAGGCGGCAAAACTGTTGCATCGATTATTAGATAAAGAAGAAATGCCGCTACAGCGGATTTTGGTCCCACCAGTTCGCGTCATTGAACGGCGCTCAACAGATTACCGCTCGCTGACCGATCCCGCCGTTATTCAGGCCATGCATTACATTCGTAATCACGCCTGTAAAGGGATTAAAGTGGATCAGGTACTGGATGCGGTGGGCATATCACGCTCCAATCTTGAGAAGCGTTTTAAAGAAGAGGTGGGCGAAACCATTCACGCCATGATTCATGCCGAAAAGCTGGAGAAAGCGCGCAGCCTGCTGATTTCTACTACCTTGTCAATTAACGAGATATCGCAAATGTGCGGTTATCCATCGCTGCAATATTTCTACTCTGTTTTTAAAAAAGCATATGACACAACGCCAAAAGAGTATCGCGATGTAAATAGCGAGGTCATGTTGTAGCGATGATGAGAATTATCGGCGTCGCATCAGGTAACTCAGCACAACCACCTGATACGAGCAAAAGCCTTATCCGCCTGACAAGTCGGATAAGGCTCGAGGAAATGCAATTACATATGCGCCGCGATTAACCGTTGGTTATCCTGGTACATTGCGAACAGGTAGTTGTTATAACTCTTCCCTTTGGTCGAGTAGCCCTTCAGCTTGTGAATCATCGCTGTGGCAGTCACTTCCTGATCCGCTTTACGCAGTTGTGCACGCGATTTACGGAACGAAGAGTAAGCCGGGTGCGTATTGAGGTTAGTGACATAGGCGCTCACCGATTCTTTGACAGAACTAAACTGTGAGTACCCTTTCACTTTACCCGGCGCATTGGTACAACGTCCTTTCATGCATTTCATGCCGAACAGGTTGTTGTTGTTGCGCGCCAGCTTTGACGTTCCCCAACCGCTTTCTGCTGCAGCCATCGTCGCCACCATACTGGTAGGGATAATGTCTACGCGTTCAAGCAAGGTATTCCACGGGATTTTTCGCGTATTACCAGACCACTTCACCTTGTAGCGTTTGGCGATGTCTTTCAGACGCGCACGCTCAGCAGGTGACCATTGGCCCTGATACTGTTTTGAAATCAGCCAGTTACGTTCCGCAGTAATGGCCGCATTTTGGCTGGTAATGTAAGGCATTACAGTCCGGAGAAACGCCTTTTTCCTTGGTGTTCCGGAAGGGTATTTTCGCAAATCAGGAAGTGAACTACTCTTTGCACTATTGCGAGAATACTCTTATTCCAACACCTTATATTTTTTACAAATTTGAGAGTTGAATCTCAAATCATATCAAAAATAGCTGTCAAGAGCACCCCAAGGAATAGTCCAAATCTGAAACTATGTCACGAGTTAACGATTCAGATTGGCGCTAAATCGCAGAAAATGTGGGGTTTATCGCAAAATTCAGCCGTTTTTTGCGCGCGATCGCTCACCCTTGCTTCTCATCCTGTGGACTTACCGCTCAGGGATGAGTTTTGTCTGGCTTATCGCTGGCAAACTGTCTGAAATCGCAGCAATAAGGACTCATCCGCCATGAAACTCGCCGCCTGTTTTCTGACACTCCTTCCTGGCTTCGCCGTTGCTGCCAGCTGGACTTCTCCGGGATTCCCTGCCTTTAGCGAACAGGGAACGGGAACATTTGTCAGCCACGCGCAGTTGCCCAAAGGTACGCGTCCACTAATGCTAAATTTTGACCAACAGTGCTGGCAGCCTGCGGATGCGATAAAACTCAATCAGATGCTTTCCCTGCAACCTTGTAGCAACACGCCGCCTCAATGGCGATTGTTCAGGGACGGCGAATATACGCTGCAACTAGACACCCGCTCCGGTACACCAACATTGATGATTTCCATCCAGAACGCCGTCGAACCGGTAGCAAGCCTGGTCCGTGAATGCCCGAAATGGGATGGATTACCGCTCACACTGGATGTCAGCGCCACTTTTGCGGAGGGAGCCGCCGTCCGGGATTATTACAGCCAGCAAATTGCGATAGTGAAGAACGGTCAAATAACGTTACAACCCGCTGCCACCAGCAACGGTTTACTCCTGCTGGAACGGGCAGAAACTGACACATCCGCCCCTTTCGACTGGCATAACGCCACGGTTTACTTTGTGCTGACAGATCGTTTCGAAAACGGCGATCCCAATAATGACCAGAGTTACGGACGTCATAAAGACGGTATGGCGGAAATTGGCACTTTTCACGGCGGCGATTTACGCGGCCTGACCAACAAACTGGATTATCTCCAGCAACTGGGCGTCAATGCTTTATGGATAAGTGCCCCATTTGAGCAAATTCACGGCTGGGTCGGCGGCGGTACAAAAGGTGATTTCCCGCATTATGCCTATCATGGTTATTACACACAGGACTGGACGAATCTTGATGCCAATATGGGCAGTGAAGCCGATCTACGGACGCTGGTTGATAGCGCGCATCAGCGCGGTATTCGTATTCTCTTTGATGTCGTGATGAACCACACTGGCTATGCCACGCTGGCGGATATGCAGGAGTATCAGTTTGGCGCGTTATATCTTTCTGGTGACGAGCTGAAAAAAACGCTGGGTGAACGCTGGAGCGACTGGAAACCTGCCGCCGGGCAAACCTGGCATAGCTTTAACGATTACATTAATTTCAGCGACAAAACAGGCTGGGATAAATGGTGGGGAAAAAACTGGATCAGAACGGATATCGGCGATTACGACAATCCTGGATTCGACGATCTCACTATGTCGCTGGCCTTTTTGCCGGATATCAAAACCGACTCAACGACCGCTTCTGGTCTGCCAGTGTTCTATAAAAACAAAACGGATACCCACGCTAAAGTCATCGACGGCTTTACCCCTCGCGATTACTTAACCCACTGGTTAAGTCAGTGGGTCCGCGACTATGGGATTGATGGTTTTCGGGTCGATACCGCCAAACATGTTGAGTTGCCCGCCTGGCAGCAACTGAAAACCGAAGCCAGCGCTGCACTTCGCGAATGGAAAAAAGCTAACCCCGACAAAGCATTAGATGACAAACCTTTCTGGATGACCGGTGAAGCCTGGGGCCACGGCGTGATGCAAAGTGACTACTATCGCCACGGCTTCGATGCGATGATCAATTTCGATTATCAGGAGCAGGCGGCGAAAGCAGTCGATTGTCTGGCGCAGATGGATACGACCTGGCAGCAAATGGCAGAGAAATTGCAGGATTTCAACGTGTTGAGCTACATCTCGTCGCATGATACCCGCCTGTTCCGTGAAGGGGGCGACAAAGCAGCAGAGTTATTATTATTAGCGCCAGGCGCGGTACAAATTTTTTTTGGCGATGAATCCTCGCGTCCGTTCGGTCCTACCGGTTCTGATCCGCTGCAAGGTACGCGTTCGGATATGAACTGGCAGGATGTTAGCGGTAAATCTGCCGCCAGCGTCGCGCACTGGCAGAAAATCAGCCAGTTCCGCGCCCGCCATCCCGCAATTGGCGCGGGCAAACAAACGACACTTTCGCTGAAGCAGGGCTACGGCTTTGTTCGTGAGCATGGCGACGATAAAGTGCTGGTCATCTGGGCGGGGCAACAGTGACTTTTCCGGCTTCCCGTTCGTCAGTACCTCGGGAAGCCGCCAACCAGGATAAAATGTCAGCCCTAATCAGCATTGCAGGATAAAGCACCGCTCACTCTTCAACAGACCGATTTGCACCCCAGCAAATGTAGCGTTATTGTTACCTTCCTTGCTACAGAGTTCGACAGATATCCCGCTATGACATTCTCCCTTTTTGGTGACAAATTTACCCGCCACTCCGGCATTACGCTGCTGATGGAAGATCTGAACGACGGTTTACGCACGCCTGGCGCGATTATGCTCGGCGGCGGTAATCCGGCGCAGATCCCGGAAATGCAGGACTACTTCCAGACGCTACTGACCGACATGCTGGAAAGTGGCAAAGCGACTGATGCACTGTGCAATTATGACGGTCCACAGGGGAAAACGGAGCTACTCACACTGCTTGCCGGAATGCTGCGCGAGAAGTTGGGCTGGGATATCGAACCACAGAATATTGCACTAACAAACGGCAGCCAGAGCGCGTTTTTCTACTTATTTAATCTGTTTGCCGGACGCCGTGCCGATGGTCGGGTCAAAAAAGTGCTGTTCCCGCTGGCACCGGAATACATTGGCTACGCTGACGCCGGACTGGAAGAAGATCTGTTTGTCTCTGCGCGTCCGAATATTGAACTGCTGCCGGAAGGCCAGTTTAAATACCACGTCGATTTTGAGCATCTGCATATTGGCGAAGAAACCGGGATGATTTGCGTCTCCCGGCCGACGAATCCAACAGGCAATGTGATTACTGACGAAGAGTTGCTGAAGCTTGACGCGCTGGCGAATCAACACGGCATTCCGCTGGTGATTGATAACGCTTATGGCGTCCCGTTCCCGGGTATCATCTTCAGCGAAGCGCGCCCGCTATGGAATCCGAATATCGTGCTGTGCATGAGTCTTTCCAAGCTGGGGCTACCTGGCTCCCGCTGCGGCATTATCATCGCCAATGAAAAAATCATCACCGCCATCACCAATATGAACGGCATTATCAGCCTGGCACCTGGCGGTATTGGTCCGGCGATGATGTGTGAAATGATTAAGCGTAACGATCTGCTGCGCCTGTCTGAAACAGTCATCAAACCGTTTTACTACCAGCGTGTTCAGGAAACTATCGCCATCATTCGCCGCTATTTACCGGAAGATCGCTGCCTGATTCATAAACCGGAAGGAGCCATTTTCCTCTGGCTATGGTTTAAGGATTTGCCCATTACGACCGAGCAGCTCTACCAGCGCCTGAAAGCACGCGGCGTGCTGATGGTGCCGGGGCACAACTTCTTCCCGGGACTGGATAAACCGTGGCCGCATACGCATCAATGTATGCGCATGAACTACGTACCAGAGCCGGAGAAAATTGAGGCGGGTGTGAAGATTCTGGCGGAAGAGATAGAAAGAGCCTGGGCTGAAAGCCACTAAAAATTGCCAGATGCGCTACGCTTATCAGGCCTACATGATTTCTGCAATATATTGAATTTGGTAGAATTTGTAGGCCGGATAAGGCGTTTTAGCCGCATCCGGCATAAACAAAGCGCACTATCCCTGCGTTGAGAAACGCCGGAAAAACGTTTCAAACAGGCTGCTGCCGTAGCCGATGCACTTTCTCGACATCCATGCACTGCAACGCCTTTGTCGGGCAGGCTTCAACACAGGCCGGCCCCGTCGCCCGATGCCAGCACAGATCGCACTTAATCGCCCTCGCCTTTTTGCGCGAAGAAACGACCTCCATCGCACCAAACGGGCAAGCCAGCATACAGCTTTTACAGCCAATGCAACGTGATTGTTCAACGAAAATATGCCCATGTTCGCGGCTTATCGCGTCAACAGGGCAGACATTCGCGCACGGTGCATCTTCACACTGATGACAGGCTACTGCCGTGGTCCAGCTGTGGTCTTTAATGACACGAATACGGGAAATAAACTCGTCTGGTGACAACGCAGCGCAATCCTGATTCTCCTGATGCGACACTGCGCAAGCCACTTCACAGGTACGGCAACCGATACATTTCGTCGCATCCGCAATAATAAACCGGTTCATGATCACTCCTTTGCACTAAAACAGCAGAGTGCCAGAGAGCGCGTCCCTACTGCTTTGATCCAACGAAGGAAATGTTAAAGTTTTGGCACTTGTCCAAAGGGTTATGTGATCGCGCCCTGGTCGTCCCTGACAGTAAATCCCAGTTCATTAGAAATAGCCTGCGCGGTTTCACGAAGTGGTTTCAGGAGATTTTTCTCTCCCACCTGTTTCAGACGTGATGTCGAAAGCGAAATCGACACGGCGTACGGCACCCGCCCATGAATATCAAACACCGGAACAGCAATACAGGAGACGCCGAGTTCGTTTTCTTCTCTGTCCATCGCCGCTCCACTTTCACGAATGTGCGCCAGTTCGTCGAACATCGCGGGCAGCTCGGTAATGGTATTGCGGGTTAACGGCTGGATCTCATGCTGATGGCTTTCCCAGTATGACTTCACGTAGTCCGGGTGACCAAACGCCATGTAGATCTTGCCCATTGCGGAACAGTAGAGCGGCATATGCTGGCCTATATAGGCACGGGTTCGCAGCATCCCGGTTGTGGGTTCCAGCTTATAAATCAAAATAGCGTGATCGTCTTCGCGGCTGGAGAAGTTAATAGTTTCACCAGTGGCGATGTTCAGAGCCTCAAGATGCGGAGCGGCGATATGAATGATATTCAGCGAAGATAGCGCCTTCTGCCCGACGGCAATAAATTTGGTGGTCAGGCGATAACTCCCTGCGGCGGGCGCGGTGGTCACATAGCCGCAGGACTGTAATCCCTGCAATAAGCGATGGACGGTACTCTTATTTAAACCAGCCAGCTCCGAAAGATGCGCCAACGGACAACCGTTTGGATAGTTGCTCAAAATCTCAATCAGCATCAACCCACGAAACAGACTCTGGCTTCCGGCTGGGCGCTCTTTTTCCTGCGCCATCTCGTTCTCTTTTTTTCCCATCACTTCTTTCCCCATTTTGTCGCGTCCTGATGGTAGCGCAAAGTGTGCCGTAGTTCACGATCTCGACAGATAATTTATAACCACTTGATTTTTAAGTTTTTTGAAATTCATCAATCAGATTGCTTTGTTAAAAAGTGATCGATATATTTGAAATCAAGTTTCGTATATTGAAATTTTAAGCCAAAAAAGCGATCAAAAAAACAAGGAAGCCTGGGATGAAAGTGACATTTGAGCAGTTAAAAGCAGCCTTTAATCGGGTCTTAATTTCACGCGGCGTTGACAACGAAACGGCTGACGCCTGTGCAGAGATGTTCGCCCGCACCACCGAATCCGGCGTTTATTCTCACGGCGTTAATCGTTTCCCTCGTTTCATTCAACAACTGGAAAACGGCGATATCATTCCTGATGCCCAACCCAAACGTATAACCAGCCTCGGCGCAATTGAACAGTGGGACGCCCAGCGTTCGATCGGTAACCTGACAGCGAAAAAGATGATGGATCGCGCCATTGAACTGGCTGCCGATCACGGTATTGGTCTGGTGGCACTACGTAATGCCAACCACTGGATGCGCGGCGGCAGCTACGGCTGGCAGGCGGCGGAAAAAGGCTATATTGGCATTTGCTGGACCAACTCCATCGCCGTAATGCCACCGTGGGGTGCAAAAGAGTGTCGCATCGGCACCAACCCGCTGATCGTCGCCATTCCTTCCACGCCGATCACCATGGTCGATATGTCGATGTCGATGTTCTCTTACGGCATGTTAGAAGTTAATCGCCTGGCTGGTCGTCAGCTCCCGGTAGATGGTGGCTTTGATGATGAGGGCAATTTGACCAAAGAACCTGGCGTTATCGAGAAAAATCGCCGCATTTTGCCGATGGGCTACTGGAAAGGTTCGGGCATGTCGATTGTGCTGGATATGATCGCTACCCTCCTTTCTGACGGCGCATCGGTTGCCGAAGTCACCGAGGACAACAGCGACGAATACGGCATTTCACAAATTTTTATTGCCATTGAAGTGGACAAGCTTATCGACGGTCCCATCCGCGATGCCAAACTGCAACGCATCATGGATTACGTTACCAGTGCCGAGCGTGCTGACGAAAATCAGGCTATTCGTTTACCCGGCCACGAATTTACTACCCTGCTGGCAGAAAACCGCCGTAACGGTATTACCGTTGATGACAGCGTGTGGGCAAAAATCCAGGCGTTATAAGGAGATAAGCCATGATTTTTGGACATATCGCGCAGCCCAATCCGTGCCGTTTGCCCGCCGCCATTGAAAAGGCGCTCGATTTTCTGCGTACCACCGACTTCAACGCCCTGGAGCCGGGCGTTGTCGAAATCGACGGCAAGAATATTTATGCGCAAATTATCGATTTAACCACACGCGAGGCGGTAGAAAACCGTCCGGAAGTGCATCGTCGGTATATCGATATTCAGTTTCTGGCGTGGGGTGAAGAGAAAATCGGCATTGCTATTGATACGGGAAATAATAAAGTCAGCGAATCACTATTAGAGCAGCGCGATATTATTTTTTATCATATTATCGGCGCGTATCCCTGTGCACCTTCTTTTCACCAAAGAAGTGAAGAGGAAGAGAAGGATTTCTGGCGACAATTATCTGAGACTCCAGACATTTTGGGGCTGGAACAACCTTGCCTGGAAAATTTTCACCCGCTGGGCGATCAATGGTTACTCCGTCATACGCCAGAGAGCTGGAAATTTGTCGTCACCGCAGTGATGGAAACCATGCGTCGCCGCAGCGAAAACAGCGGGTTTGGTCTCGCCTCCAGTGATGAAGAACAGCGCCAGGCCTGCGTGGCGTACTATCGCCACCTGTTCAATAAAATCAACGCATTGCAGGCTAATAAAGTGCTCGCACTGGAGCTCCAGGCTGCACCGTTAGCAACGAATCCTAATGTTATGCAGGCGACGGACGCTTTTGCCCACTCATTGAAAGAAATCGCCAGTTGGGACTGGCCGTGCAAGCTGGTGCTGGAACACTGCGACGCCATGACATCTTCTTCCCCCCGAAAAGGCTTTTTGCCTTTAGAAAATGTGCTGGAAGTTATTACCGATTATGACATCAGCATCTGTATCAACTGGGCGCGCTCTGCCATTGAAGGGCGCAATACAACGCTGCCGCTGGCCCACACCCAAATGGCGAAACAAGCCGGAAAACTCGGCGCGTTAATGTTCTCTGGTACGACGCTAAACGGGGCATACGGCGAATGGCAGGATTTACACGCACCGTTTGCACCATTCTGCGCAGAAAGCCTGATGACCACAGATCATGTTCGCGAGTTATTTAATGTAGCAGAATCGTCAACATTGCATTTTGCTGGGATCAAGCTACTGGAAATAAATGCGACGGCTGATGTGCACCATCGCATCGAAATATTACGCAACGGCATTCACTCTCTGAATGAATCTCGTTAAACAGAACCATTTATATATCACTTTGAATATCTAATTAGCCGTTTTCTGATAATTATTACGAATATTAACAACATTAGCGCATAAAAAATATTGCATAACCAGAAGGACTCGTTATGAAACGGATACTCGAAGGCATTCTTGCGATCATCATCGCAATACTGTCTTGTATTATTTTTATTAATATCATTCTTCGATATGGATTCCACACAAGTATATTATCGATTGATGAATTATCCCGACTTTTATTTGTCTGGTTAACCTTTATTGGCGCAATCGTTGCTTATATGGACAACAGCCATGTGCAGGTTACTTTTTTAGTCGAAAAACTCTCACCGGCTAATCAACAACGTGTTTCGCTGCTAACCCATACGCTCATTTTATTGCTGTGTCTGGGGCTGGCCTGGGGCGCTATAGAAAAAACAGCGCAAGACTGGAGCAACTTATCGCCCATTCTTGGCGTCCCCATTGGCTTAATGTACGCCGCCGCTATCCCCACCAGTCTGATTATCGCATTGCTGGAATTGCGTCACTTATACCGGCAGTTCACAAATACCCCCAGCCGAAACCAACAAGGAGCCTGACGATGACAATCCTTATATTTATTGTCAGTTTGTTAGGGGCTATCGCAATTGGCGTTCCCATCGCCTGGGCATTATTACTGTGCGGCATTTCATTGATGTTCTGGATGGATATCTTTGATGTGCAAATTCTGGCACAAACGTTGGTAAATGGCGCAGACAGCTTCTCCCTGTTAGCCATCCCCTTCTTTGTACTGGCGGGTGAGCTCATGAACGCGGGCGGCCTGTCGCAACGTATCGTCGACTTGCCAATGAAACTGGTAGGCCACAGGCCAGGCGGTCTGGGTTACGTGGGCGTGCTGGCAGCGATGATCATGGCAAGCCTGTCCGGTTCTGCGGTTGCTGATACCGCAGCTGTCGCGGCGCTGCTGGTGCCGATGATGCGCCAGGCCAACTATCCGGTAAACCGCGCCGCCGGGCTTATCGGTTCCGGGGGGATTATTGCGGCCATTATCCCGCCTTCCATACCACTCATTATCTTCGGCGTCTCCAGCGGACTCTCCATCAGCAAACTGTTTATGGCGGGCATTGCGCCAGGCATCATGATGGGCGTCACGCTGATGGTTACCTGGTGGTGGCAGGCAAAACGACTGAATTTACCTTGTCAGCCGAAAGCCTCACTGCGAGAAGTCTGGCAATCCTTAGTTTCCGGTATTTGGGCGCTCTTTTTACCGATAATTATTATTGGCGGTTTCCGTTCGGGGTTATTTACACCGACCGAAGCAGGCGCGGTTGCCGCCTTCTACGCTCTGTTCGTCTCGGTGGTGGTCTATCGCGAGATGACCTTCTCCACGCTTTATCATGTGCTGATTAACGCGGCAAAAACCACATCCGTGGTGATGTTCCTGGTGGCCTCTGCTGCGGTATCTGCATGGCTTATTACGATCGCCGAATTACCCATGATGGTATCGGAGCTATTACAACCGTTGGTTGATTCGCCTCGCTTATTATTCATCGTCATTATGCTCGCTATTATGGTGATCAGTACGGTCATGGACTTAACGCCTACCGTATTAATTCTTACACCAGTATTAATGCCATTAGTGAAAGAAGCGGGAATAGATCCGGTCTATTTCGGCATCATGTTTATTATCAACTGTTCAATATCACTGATTACGCCTCCAGTCGGTAATGTTCTTAACGTGGTATGCGGCGTGGCGAAACTTAAATTTGACGATGCGGTAAAAGGCGTTGCGCCTTACGTCATGGTTTTATTCATGTTGTTAGCATTATTTATTTTTATACCGGAGCTCATTACCGCTCCTCTTAAATGGATGAGTTAAAAGGAAATCATAATGAAATTACGTTCTGTAACCTACGCTTTATTAATTGCCGGAGTGGCGACGTTCAGCACATCTTCTCTGGCGGCACAATCATTACGTTTCGGTTATGAAACCTCACAAACCGATTCACAACATATTGCGGCGAAAAAATTTAATGAATTACTGCAGGAAAAAACCAAAGGCGAACTGAAATTAAAACTGTTCCCGGATAGCACCCTTGGTAATGCGCAGGCGATGATCAGCGGCGTGCGTGGCGGCACTATTGATATGGAGATGTCTGGCTCTAACAACTTTACGGGACTCTCGCCCGTCATCAACCTGCTCGATGTCCCGTTCCTGTTCCGCGATACCGCTCACGCGCATAAAACGCTCGACGGCAAAGTCGGTGATGACCTGAAAGTCTCCCTTGAAGGTAAGGGGCTGAAAGTGCTGGCTTACTGGGAAAACGGCTGGCGCGATGTCACCAACTCGCGTGCACCGGTCAAAACGCCTGCCGACCTGAAAGGACTAAAAATCCGCACCAACAATAGCCCGATGAATATCGCCGCATTTAAAGTTTTTGGCGCTAACCCGATCCCGATGCCGTTTGCCGAAGTCTATACCGGGCTGGAAACCCGCACTATCGACGCTCAGGAACACCCGATCAACGTCGTCTGGTCAGCAAAATTTTATGAAGTGCAGAAGTACCTTTCTCTGACCCATCACGCCTATTCGCCGCTTCTGGTGGTGATCAACAAAGCGAAGTTTGATGGCTTAACCCCGGAGTTCCAGCAAGCACTGATCTCATCTGCACAGGAAGCGGGTAGCTATCAGCGCAAACTGGTCGCCGAAGATCAGCAAAAAATCATCGACGGTATGAAAGAAGCGGGCGTGGAAGTCATCACCGATCTCGACCGCAAAGCCTTTAGCGATGCGCTGGGTACCCAGGTCCGTGACATGTTTGTTAAAGATGTTCCGCAGGGTGCTGATCTGCTGAAAGCCGTGGATGAGGTGCAATAAACCATGACGCAATACTGGCTGGGGTTAGATTGTGGCGGTAGCTGGCTGAAAGCCGGGCTGTATGACCGACTTGATAAAAACGACAAACCGCTCGGTAACGCCATTTTGTCCTCGGATCGCCGGGCGATGGAAATCGTTCGTCGCTGGCAGGAAGATGGCATCCCGGAAAAACTCTATCCGCTGACCCGACAAACCTTATGGACCGGGCATCCGGTGTCGCTGTTACGCTGGCTGAAAGAGCACGAACCAGAACGCTACGCGCAAATTGGCTGCGTGATGATGACGCACGACTACCTGCGCTGGTGTTTAACCGGCGTCAAAGGTTGCGAAGAGAGCAATATTTCTGAGTCCAATCTCTACAACATGAGTCGCGGGGAATATGACCCGTGCCTTACCGACTGGCTGGGGATTGCTGAAATCAATCACGCCCTGCCGCCTGTTGTCGGATCTGCCGAAATCTGCGGGGAAATCACCGCTCAGACAGCCGTACTGACCGGTCTGAAAGCGGGTACCCCCGTTGTCGGCGGCCTGTTTGATGTGGTTTCCACCGCACTCTGCGCCGGGCTCGAAGACGAATTCACCCTCAATGCGGTGATGGGGACCTGGGCGGTGACCAGCGGCATAACCCACGGTTTACGTGACGGTGAAGCGCATCCGTATGTCTATGGTCGCTACGTTAACGATGGTCAATTTATCGTTCACGAAGCCAGCCCCACCTCTTCCGGCAATCTCGAATGGTTTACCGCACAGTGGGGAGAAATCTCATTTGCTGAGATTAATCAGGCCGTTGCCAGTTTGCCGAAAGCCGGTGGCGATCTCTTTTTCCTGCCGCTCCTGTACGGCAGCAACGCCGGACTCGAAATGACCAGCGGTTTCTACGGGATGCAGGCCATTCACACCCGTGCACACCTCTTACAGGCCATCTATGAAGGGGTGGTGTTCAGCCATATGACCCATCTCAACCGGATGCGCGAACGTTTTACTGATGTGCACACCCTGCGCGTCACTGGCGGCCCGGCGCACTCCGATGTCTGGATGCAAATGCTGGCGGACGTCAGCGGTCTGCGTATCGAGCTGCCGCAGGTGGAAGAAACCGGCTGCTTTGGTGCGGCACTTGCCGCCCGCGTCGGTACCGGGGTTTATCGCGATTTCAGCGAAGCCCAACGTGACTTACAGCACCCGGTACGCACCCTGCAGCCGGATATGGCCGCGCATCAGCTTTACCAACAAAAATACCAACGCTATCAACATCTCATTGCCGCACTTCAGGGTTATCACGCCCGCATCAAGGAGCACACATTATGAGTCGACCACTTCTGCAACTGGCCCTCGACCACTCATCACTTGAAGCCGCGCAGCGCGACGTGACGCGGTTAAAAGACAGCGTCGATATTGTCGAAGCAGGCACCATTCTCTGTTTAAACGAAGGGCTTGGCGCCGTGAAAGCCTTGCGCGAACAGTGCCCTGACAAAATCATCGTTGCCGACTGGAAGGTCGCCGACGCGGGTGAAACGCTCGCGCAACAGGCATTTGGCGCAGGCGCTAACTGGATGACCATCATCTGCGCCGCGCCGCTCGCCACGGTGGAAAAAGGCCACGCGATGGCACAGAACTGCGGCGGTGAAATTCAGATCGAGCTATTCGGCAACTGGACGCTGGACGATGCCCGTGACTGGCATCGTATTGGTGTACGACAGGCGATTTATCATCGTGGTCGTGACGCGCAGGCCAGCGGGCAACAGTGGGGCGAGGCCGATCTGGCACGCATGAAAGCGCTTTCCGATATCGGTCTTGAGCTTTCCATTACCGGCGGGATTACCCCTGCTGACCTGCCGCTGTTTAAAGAGATCCGCGTGAAAGCGTTTATTGCCGGACGGGCGCTGGCAGGCGCAGCAAATCCGGCGCAAGTGGCCGCTGATTTTCATGCGCAAATCGACTCCATCTGGGGAGGCAAGCGTGCGTAATCATCCGTTAGGCATTTATGAAAAAGCGCTGGCGAAAGATCTCTCCTGGCCGGAGCGGCTGGTGCTGGCAAAAAGCTGTGGTTTTGATTATGTCGAAATGTCGGTGGATGAAACCGACGAACGGTTGTCACGTCTTGACTGGAGCGCCGCACAACGTGCTTCGCTGGTCACTGCGATGATCGAAACGGGTGTTGCTATTCCGTCAATGTGCCTGTCCGCACATCGTCGTTTTCCTTTTGGTAGCCGGGACGACGCCGTGCGCCAGCGGGCGCGGGAGATTATGAGTAAAGCGATTCGCCTGGCGCGCGATCTCGGCATTCGTACTATTCAACTGGCAGGTTACGACGTCTATTACGAGGATCATGACGAAGGCACCCAGCAACGGTTTGCTGAAGGGCTGGCGTGGGCGGTTGAACAGGCAGCGGCATCACAAGTCATGCTGGCGGTGGAGATTATGGACACCGCGTTTATGAACTCTATCAGCAAATGGAAAAAGTGGGACGAAATGCTTGCGTCACCGTGGTTCACCGTTTACCCAGACGTAGGCAACCTCAGCGCCTGGGGCAATGATGTTCCCGCCGAACTGAAACTGGGTATCGACCGTATCGCCGCCATCCACCTGAAAGACACTCAACCCGTTACCGAACATAGCCCCGGACAGTTCCGCGATGTGCCGTTTGGCGAAGGCTGTGTCGATTTTGTTGGCATCTTCAAAACGCTGCATGAGCTGAACTATCGCGGTTCTTTCCTGATTGAGATGTGGACCGAAAAAGCCAAAGAGCCGGTGCTGGAGATTATTCAGGCGCGGCGCTGGATTGAAGCGCGTATGCAGGAGGCCGGATTTATATGTTAGAGCAACTGAAAGCCGACGTGCTGGCGGCAAACCTGGCGCTTCCCGTTCATCATCTGGTGACGTTCACCTGGGGCAATGTCAGCGCGATAGACGAAACGCGGCAATGGATGGTGATTAAGCCTTCCGGCGTTGAGTATGAGGTAATGACCGCCGACGATATGGTGGTGGTTGAGATAGCCAGCGGCAAGGTGGTGGAAGGCAGCAAAAAGCCCTCTTCCGACACGCCAACGCATCTGGCGCTTTACCGTCGCTTTGCGGAGATTGGCGGCATAGTGCATACCCACTCGCGCCACGCCACCATCTGGTCGCAGGCCGGACTTGATCTCCCCGCCTGGGGCACTACTCACGCCGATTATTTTTACGGAGCCATCCCCTGCACGCGCCTGATGACCGCAGAAGAGATCAACGGCGAGTATGAATACCAGACCGGCGAAGTGATCATTAAAACCTTCGAAGAGCGTGGGTTGAACCCGGCACAAATCCCGGCGGTACTGGTGCATTCTCACGGCCCGTTCGCCTGGGGAAAAAATGCCGCCGATGCGGTGCATAACGCCGTGGTACTGGAAGAGTGCGCCTATATGGGTCTGTTCTCGCGCCAGCTTGCGCCACAGCTCCCTGCGATGCAAAACGAACTGCTGGATAAGCACTACCTGCGTAAGCATGGGGCCAATGCCTATTACGGGCAGTAGCCATACCTGATAGTGCCCGGCAATACACGCCGGGCAGCCTTTCACATCAGAACAGCCCCAACGGTTTATCCGAGTAGCTCACCAGCAGGCACTTGGTTTGCTGGTAATGCTCAAGCATCATTTTGTGGGTTTCACGGCCAATGCCTGATTGTTTGTAGCCGCCAAACGCCGCATGTGCCGGGTAAGCGTGATAACAGTTGGTCCACACGCGCCCTGCCTGAATGCCGCGCCCCATCTTATAGGCCAGATTACCGTTGCGGCTCCAGACGCCCGCGCCCAGACCATATTGCGTATCGTTCGCCAGCTCCAGCGCTTCTTCCATCGTTTTGAAGGTGGTTACCGCCAGCACCGGGCCAAAAATCTCCTCCTGGAACACGCGCATATTGTTCTGACCAAACAGAATCGTCGGTTCGAGGTAGTAGCCGTCTTTCAGTTCGCCTTCCAGCAGCTTGCGTCGCCCGCCGGTGAGCACATCAGCGCCCTCTTTTTTACCGATATCAATGTAGTTGAGGATGGTTTCCAGTTGCCCGTGAGAAACCTGCGCGCCCATTTGCGTCACGCTGTCGAGCGGGTTACCGCTGCGAATGCTTTCGACACGGCGGATGGCGCGTTCCATAAAGCGTTCGTAGATAGACTCCTGCACTAAAGCACGGCTTGGACAGGTGCAAACTTCGCCCTGGTTAAAGGCAAACAGTGCAAAGCCTTCCAGCGCTTTATCGAAAAAGGCATCTTCTTCATCCATCACATCAGCAAAGAAGATATTTGGCGATTTGCCGCCCAGCTCCAGCGTCACCGGAATAATGTTTTGCGTGGCGTATTGCATAATTTGTTGGCCCACTTCCGTTGAGCCAGTAAACGCCACTTTGGCGATGCGTTTCGAGGTCGCCAGATATTCGCCAATTTCCCCACCTGCGCCATTGACCACGTTCACCACCCCTGGCGGCAGTAAATCACCGACGATTTCCATTAGCAGCAGTACAGAAAGCGGAGTAAGACGTGCGGGTTTCAGCACCACACAGTTGCCAGCCGCCAGCGCGGGAGCCATTTTCCAGCTCGCCATCAGCAGCGGGAAGTTCCACGGGATAATCTGCCCCACCACGCCTAACGGCTCATGGAAATGATAGGCCACGGTTTCGCTATCAATTTCACTGATCCCACCTTCCTGCGCCCGAATACACGAGGCAAAATAGCGAAAATGATCAATCGCCAGCGGCACGTCGGCAGCACTGGTTTCGCGAATGGGTTTACCGTTATCCCAGGTTTCTGCCGTCGCTAAAAGTTCAAGGTTTTGTTCCATTCGATCGGCAATCTTAAACAGAATCGCCGCACGATCCTGCACCGAGGTGTGCGCCCATTTATCTTTCACTTTGTGCGCAGCATCCAGCGCCAGATCGATGTCTCGTTTGCCCGAAGACGCCACTTCGCACAGTAGCTGCCCGGTCACCGGCGTCAGGTTCTGGTAATACTCGCCATCGGCAGGCGCTACCCATTCGCCACCGATAAAGTTGTCGTAGCGGGCTTTTAATTTGAGGGGGAAACCATACTCGCCGGGCTTAATCTGTGCTGAAGGGGGATTATTGGTCATGATCGTCTCCTTGCGGTGTGAGGTATAACAAGGGTAGACGTAACTAGCGAAATCTTCGCCAGTCGGTGACAGCTTTACGACGGCTATCACGAATTTACGGGCAAGGGTTACAGCGGATAATGCGCGAAGTACACGGCTTGCTGGTCATTAATTTTCTTCTCTTGCGCAAACCCTTCTTTAACAATTGTCCGTAAATCAGCTCGAGCCGTATTATCAGAGACGCCCAAGCTCGCGCTAATTTCAGCAACTGTGTACTCTTTCCCCGGATTGGCGAGCATCACATTCAGGAGCGTTACCTGGCGCGGATTCAGGCGTTTAAGCACACCAGAGCTAAACAGCACACTATCGAGTTTTGCGCTTCGTTGTGTAATTTCATCGATATGCTGCTGCCAGTTTTGCAGAGCACGTTTAATGACACCCGCCTGATATTCAAGGAAATAAGTCAGATCCATACCATCTGATTCAGTGTACTGGTAGCTGGCGGCATATTTGACCGGTGCAGCATGAAGCAAACGGCTGATGGAAATATATTTAAAGACATCGTAGCCCGATTTCAGCATATACCAGTAAAACAGCGCCCGACTGGTGCGCCCGTTGCCATCGCGAAACGGATGTTCATGGGCCAGCATAAAATGCAGAATGCAGGCACGGATTAACGGGTGAATATATCCTTCATGACTGTTTAACCACTGGCAAACTTTTTCCAGCCGTTCCGGTAACAATACCGCAGCGGGCGGTTGATGCACTATATTGCCGTCATAGTCGGCGATCACTACATAATCTGTTTCACGAAATTCGCCCGGACGATATTTTGCGTCATTGATTCCACCCATACCAATGGCATGTAACTGACGTATAAGCGCAGGTGTCAGCGGTTCTGCGAGTAAGTGCGGAATTTCCGCCATCAGCCGGGCATTACCCGCAATCATATGCTCGTCTTCAGTGCGTGGCGCCCGTCCTGCTTCCAGCATTTTTCTCGCCACCAGCGTTGTGGTATTCGCACCTTCCAGCTGGGAGCTGGTGATCGGCTCTTCCAGGCGTAACTGGCTTAACTCGGCTCCGGCCCCGCGTAACCGTTCAGTCTGATCTTTCAGCGCCAGCGCGGTAGCACGTTTGTCGACAAGCTCGCACGCTTCTGCAATCACCGGGGTAATGTTGAATCCGGCCTGTTCACCCGCTTCATTGCAATAATTAATTCGTTGGATCGCCGCGTTGCGCGCCAGACGGGTAAGCGTCCACGCCACATCGACGTTTTCTCCTTTTTTGATGCGGTACTGCAACTCATCAAAAGGCAGATAACGTCCTTTTTCATCGGTAACCCGGTTAAAGCGCAGGTGGGCCAGGAGTTCCTCACCCGATAAGTGTGATAAAGGAATAAGTCCGGGAGGTGATTTGATAGCCATGTGCTTATCTCAAAAAAGCGCAATATTGAGATAGTGTATAGCAGGAAAGAGAAACTATCTCAAAAAAAGCAAGTTTTGAGATAGTTGAAAAAGCGGCTGACAACTCGCCAGCCGTTGTGGGAATGATGATTACATCGCTGCGCGATAAATCGCCACAATTTCTTCGTGAGTTGCCTGAATCGGGTTAGTAAAGCCGCAGGCATCTTTCAGGGCATTAGTCGCCAGAACCGCGAAATCTTCTTCTTTCACGTTCAGGTCGCGTAGGCCTGCCGGGATATCCACTTTCTTCGCCAGTTCACGGATGGCGTTAATGCAGGCTTCAGCACCTTCCGCGTCGTTTTTACCTGTCACGTTCACGCCCATTGCAGCGGCACAATCACGCAGACGTGCAGCGGCGACTTTGCTGTTGAATACCTGAACATGCGGCAGCAAAACGGCGTTACATACACCGTGTGGCAGGTTGTAGAAACCGCCCAGCTGGTGCGCCATCGCATGAACATAACCCAGAGAAGCATTATTGAACGCCATACCGGCGAGGAACTGGGCATAAGCCATTGCTTCACGCGCTTTCGCATTACTGCCATCTTCAACGGCTAACGGCAGGTTTTCGGCAATCATGGTCACGGCTTTCAGTGCACAAGCGTCAGTGATCGGCGTGGCGGCAATAGAAACATACGCTTCGATAGCGTGCGTTAAGGCATCCATACCCGTTGCGGCGGTCAGTGACTTCGGCATACCAATCATCAGAGAGGAGTCATTGACAGAAAGCAGCGGAGTTACATGTTTATCCACAATCGCCATTTTGATGTGACGCGCTTCGTCAGTGATGATGCAGAAACGAGTCATTTCAGAGGCCGTACCCGCCGTGGTGTTGATGGCGATCATCGGCAGCTGCGGTTTTGCAGAGCGGTCAACGCCTTCATAATCGCGGATGTCACCGCCGTTGGCTGCAACCAGCGCAATACCTTTTGCGCAGTCGTGTGGAGAACCACCGCCTAAGGAAATCACGCTATCGCAATTATTTTCTTTAAGTAATTTCAAACCTGCAGCGACGTTTTCCGTGGTGGGGTTAGGTTGGGTGCCATCATAAATAACGCTAAAAATATTGCGTTCTTCCAGTGCTTTTTGCACATCCAACATTACCGTTTATTAAAATATTTTTAATAAAAAGCACGTTACATTCATCAAATAACGTGCCTTCTTAACATTAATAGGAAATTTTGTATCAATTCATATTTATTATGAATTAATCATTTCCTTATTTTTCCGGAAATAATAATGCGTCGCGCAATAAATGATCATTTCCCCGACGACGCGTAAAACCAATGCGGTCAAAATATTCCAGAATTTGAATTGCCAGTTTTCGACCAACACCTAAACGATCGCGGAAATCCGCCGCGCAGGTTGAACCACATTCCTGATCGAGATCGCGGATCATATTGGCAAATTCGACAATCCGATCGTTACGGTAATAACGATCTTTAACGATCGCCGTAATTATCCCCTGCTGGGCCGCCTGGCGTAGCGTCAGGCGCATTGCCTGCTCGTCGGTTCCCGTCTCTTTTGCCAGGTCACGCACCCACCACGGTTCGTCACCAAACAGCGGCTCTGCTTTTTGCCAGATGACCTGCTGCTCTTCGCTGAAGCCCGCTTTATGATCCGGCAGATGCAGCCAACCGTGATGACTGAGGATGTCGCCGCTTTCGCGCATCTTTTCAATCAGCAACAGTACCAGCGCGTCATCTTCCATTGGCAACGCCATACGTCGCAGACGTTCTCGCCCAGGACCAGGTTCATCGCGATGTTGCTCATGATAAGTCGCTAATGTATCGAGAATTTTCCGCTGCCAGCGGGCGGCAACTGACGCATTCAACAAGCTATAACCAGCCTGAATATAGCCAGGCTGTTGCAGCAGTTCGCGCATCCCTTCGCCGTTGAGCTGCCGTGCCCAGGCGAAATCCGCAAGGTTAACCGCGCCGCGTTCCAGATGAACAGATAACGCATCGGCATCGCTCTGCGCCCGTGCAAGAGACGCCAGCCATTGCAGATATTCCGGTTTACGCTTACCGCGACGCGGCGGGTTAAGCATCACCACACGCGCCCCCGCCAGCGTGTTGCGGGCCGAGATATCGCGCAGCACTAAGCGATCGTTATCCGCCAGCCACAGCGGCGTGTCGAACACCAGCTCGGCAAGGTTATCTTCCAGCAGCGAAACGCGTCCCGTAACGTGGCTGGCGGCGTGGTGAATATGCAGCGGCTGCCACTGGGTCAGCGGTGTATGGGTTTGAAGTTCGACGATCACCCGTGTGAACGGCTCCGGCGGCACATCGGCAAGCAGCCAGTCGCCACGGTTAATCTGCTCTTTTTCCGCATCACCCGCGATGTTAAGCGCGATACGCTGCCCGGCATGGGCAGTTTCTGTTGGCTGATTTTGCGCATGCAGCGCACGCACGCGCATCGGTTTATTCACACCAGTCAGCCAGAGTGAATCGCCTACTTTCACTTCCCCGCTTAACGCCGTACCGGTGACGACCAGCCCGGCACCTTTTACGGTAAATGCGCGGTCGATCGCGAGGCGGAAACTATGTTGGCTGGCGTGTTCACGTTCTGGTAACTGAAGCAGATGCTCGCGCAGGGCATCAATTCCCCGACCTTCGGTTGCTGCGGTGATAAACAGTTTTGCCTCAGCAAAACCGTATTCCCGCAGCACCTCCTTTACCTGGCGTTCAACCTCATCAACACGCGCTTCGTCCACGCGATCGGCTTTGGTCAGCGCCACTGTCAGCATCGGGTTACCGGTCAGCTGCAAAATCGCCAGATGCTCACGGGTCTGTGCCATCACACCGTCATCGCACGCCACCACCAACAGCGCGTGATCGATACCACCAACGCCCGCCAGCATGTTGGAAAGAAACTTTTCATGACCGGGTACGTCGATAAAACCAGGCACGCGACCATCCGGCTGCGGCCAGTAGGCATAGCCGAGATCGATGGTCATGCCGCGCTTTTTTTCTTCCGGCAGACGGTCGGCATTCACGCCAGCGGGCGGCTAATGACTCAAGGTGGCTACCGCGTCCATCATGGGGGGTAAACGTTAATGCCGCGCTCGGCAGGCGATCAACCGGCAGCGAACCACTGCCGATCTGCGAAAGACATGGCATAACCTGTACCGCAAACTCCGCGCCGTAATGTGCGGCAAGGGGAGCCTGTAAACGTTGCGCCTGGATTTGAATGACCTCTGCGCTGCGGGTAAGCAGGCGCAGGGTCGGTAATTTTTCACTCAGAGCTTCAGGGTGTAAATAAAGACGCAACGTGGCTTCCAGCGCCGCGAGGGTCATTTTATCCGCGCGTAATGCACGCTTCAGCGGGTGGCTTTGCAGGCGGGCGATCATTTCTTTTTTACCAACAATAATTCCTGCCTGCGGCCCGCCTAACAGCTTGTCGCCGGAGAAGCTCACCAGACTGACGCCCGCCGCAATCAACTCCTGCGGCATTGGCTCTTTCGGCAAACCGTACTGGCTAAGATCGACCAGCGAGCCACTGCCTAAATCAGTCACCACTGGAACATCCAGTTCTTTGCCGAGCGCCACCAGTTCCGCTTCATCTATCGCTTTGGTGAACCCCTGAATGCTGTAGTTACTGGTATGTACTTTCATCAACAGTGCGGTATTTTCATTCACCGCCTGACGATAATCATTCGCGTGCGTGCGGTTGGTGGTCCCTACTTCGTGTAGGGTGCATCCTGCCTGACGCATAACATCGGGAATACGAAACGCGCCGCCAATCTCCACCAGTTCGCCGCGAGAAACCACCACCTCTTTCCCGCTGGCAGTGGCCGCCAACATCAATAACACCGCCGCCGCATTGTTATTAACGATACAGGCATCTTCCGCCCCCGTAATACGGCACAGCAGCTGCGCCAGCGCCCGATCGCGATGTCCGCGTCCGGCGTCGTCCAGATCGTACTCGAGGGTCACTGGCGAACGCATAGCCTTCGTAACGGCTTCCACCGCGGCTTCCGCCTGTAAAGCTCGCCCAAGGTTGGTATGCAGCACGGTTCCTGTCAGGTTGATTACCGGACGCAGCGCGCTTTGCGCCTCTTTCGTCAACCGGGCATCGACTTCTTGCGCCCAGTTTTCACACCACGCGGGCAGCGTCTGGCTGTCACGAATCACTTCTCGCGCTTCGTCAAGCATCTGACGCAGCAATTCCACCACGCGGGTGTGACCATAAGTATCACGCAAAGAAAGGAAGGAGCTATCGCGCAATAAGCGATCAATAGCCGGAAGTTGACTATAGAGGGAACGCGTTTCGGTTGTCATAGGAAACCTGGCTGATCAAGGCCCTCTCACACGGAGAAGGGCGTTTAACATAACCACGGATTGTAACGTGAGATGGGTCAGGAGGACATATCGCGCATCAAGCCTTTGGCGGTTCGGTGCGAGCAAAACTTTCGCGGCTAAACAGGTTTTCGACCAGTTTGACTAAGTGTGGGCGGTCGACACACCAGCCTGGCGCAACGCGGCGGAAATTGAGATATCCGACGGCACAGGCAATGGCGATAGTCGCCAGATTGACCGTATCGGTTTTGAGCGTGCCATCGACCAGATATCCTTCCAGCACATCCAGACTGCGGTTGATTTTCTCACGCTGACGTAACAATTCATCTTCAGACTGCTGCGCCGCCGGACGCGCCTGTTCACGCACCGATACCAGCCCGGCATCCATAATGCCATCCGCCAGTGCCTCAATTTTGCGCACCCGCAACGACTCCAGCGGATCGCGCGGCAACATCGCCGGAGCAACATTCATTAATTCAATATATTCAGCGATGATCGGTGAATCAAACCAGCATTCGCCCTCTTCGGTCACCAGCACCGGCACTTTTCCTAACGGGTTAAATTGCGCCACGCCGTTATCCGCGTTATAGGGCAGTTCATTAATAAATTCGAACGTTATGCCCTTTTCTAACAACAGAATAGAAAGTTTGCGTACAAACGGGCTGGTGTAGCTACCGACGAGTTTCATGCCGAGTCCTTTGTGCGAGGAAAAATATCAGTATGGCTCAGGCTCGCGCAAAACACAGGTGATACAAGTCTCAATGATCCAAATAAAGATAATGCATCCAACTGGTCATTCTTAGCAGCACTTTCCGCATCACCGAAACATGGCTGAAATGGTCGGAGTAAACTGCCACCTGGGCGTATAAAACACCTGCCCAGGTAGCGCGTTAAACACCACTTCCGCATCATCGCCGGGTTTCAGACGTAACAGCGAGTTTTGCCGAAATTGGGCGACAATTTGCCGTTTTTGCTCGGGGATGAAGACCATCACCGGACGCAGCGGCAAGGCAGCTGCGTATGTACCTGGGCGGATCAGTACCTGAGTGACGTAGCCATTGCTCGGTGCGCGAATGACAGTCTGCTCAAGGTTATATTTTGCTTCAGTAAGTTGCGCTCTTAAGCTCACAATCTGCGATTGCTCGCCGTTAACCATACTGTCGAGCTGGCTCTGGATCTGCGCCTGCTCCGCCACCGAGCCTTTCACCAGCGCATCCTGCGCGAGGAAATTTTGCCGCGCATCGTCGATGTCACGTTCCGAGAACGGATTCACCGCCGCCTGGCTGCCTTTCAGATAACGTTGATAATTTTTAAACAGACGGTCGCGCTCCGCTGAAACCTGGGTGGTGTTGGCCTGCGCTTCAGTGAGCTGCGCGCGCAGCGTCTTTATATTATGCGTCGCCGTCATCAGGTCTGCCTGAAGCCTGTCAACTCGCGCCTGGTAACGAACCGGGTCGAGCTTAAAAAGCACCTCGCCCTTCTGAATAAGCTGATTATTTTTGTCGGTGACTTCAGTAACAATTCCCGTCACCTGTGGCGTGATGGGGATCGCTATCACTGCCTTTTGCGCGGTAAAAGTGTAAGGGTGGTTGTAGTTCATCAACAAAATCAAACCACTCACCAGAAACACGCCTCCCAGCGCCGCCGTCGCCAGCGTCCACTGATTCACCGGAATGCGGAAGATTTTAAAGACCGCCCACGCCAGCGCCACGTAAGTTAAAACAATCAATAGATCCATAATTAGATCTCCGGGAACGTGGAATAGTCAGTCTTTTTCTCGGCGGCGAGTTGGTGCTCCAGCCGGGAAATCCGGTCAGAAAGTGCGGCGATTTCCGCGTCAGTCGTTTTCTCTTGCGGCGTAACATGCGACTGCATGCCCCAGCCGCGCTCCGGTTGATAGAGCGTCGCCCAGATCCACAGGAACGGCCAGATAACATGCAGAGTAAACAGGCTCACCCAGCCCGCCGTATGAATAGCGTCGGCATGGGGATGGTTGCGCTTTTTGGCAATCAGATAAGGGATGTCATGTATCGCGATGATTCCATAAAAAATCACCAGAAAGACGAAGATCAGCACTCCCAACGCGAAATAGTTTAGAAACATATCTGCCTCGGATTCACGTTTATCAGTGTTGTTTTTTGGCTGGCAGCCAGAAGGGAGTCAGGCTGATATTTTGACAATAATCCGGGTTCGCGATTCTCGCCATAACACCAAAGAATAATTTTAAGAGGTGATGAGTTGCTTAGTTACATAACGATTTCATGACGAAGGCATAACATGCTGTAGATCACATCAGGTGAACGCCGTAAGAAAATATCTTGTGATTCAGATCACAAAGATTCAACAAACCATCAAAATAAAAATGTGACATAACTCACATTTAAATGCCATTTTTAGCGAAAATCGCCGCCTTGTTGCTTTTTTACACAAGCATTTTGTGATGAGCATCACGTCAATTACCTCTCTACCCCCTACATTTATGTGACTGATATCACACAAAAGGCCGCCGACTGGACAGTTAACCGATTCAGTGCCAGATTTCGCAGTATCTACAAGGTCCGGCTACCTCTGCCGCCACATTAACAAAAAACCTCGGGCTTCCAGCCTGCGCGACAGCAAACATAAGAAGGGGTGTTTTTATGTCATCCGATATTAAGATCAAAGTGCAAAGCTTTGGTCGTTTCCTCAGCAACATGGTGATGCCAAATATCGGCGCGTTTATCGCGTGGGGTATCATCACCGCGTTATTTATTCCAACAGGGTGGTTACCGAACGAAACGCTGGCGAAGCTGGTCGGGCCGATGATCACTTATCTCCTGCCGCTGCTGATCGGTTATACCGGTGGTAAGCTGGTAGGCGGCGAACGTGGCGGCGTAGTCGGTGCCATCACCACCATGGGCGTTATCGTCGGCGCAGACATGCCGATGTTCCTCGGTTCTATGATTGCAGGTCCGCTGGGCGGCTGGTGCATTAAGCACTTCGACCGCTGGGTAGACGGTAAGATCAAATCCGGTTTTGAAATGCTGGTGAATAACTTCTCCGCAGGCATCATCGGGATGATCCTCGCTATTCTGGCATTTCTCGGCATTGGCCCGGTTGTTGAAGCCCTGTCTAAAATGCTGGCGGCGGGCGTTAACTTCATGGTTGTCCATGACATGCTGCCGCTGGCGTCTATCTTTGTTGAACCGGCGAAAATCCTGTTCCTCAACAACGCCATTAACCACGGTATCTTCTCGCCGCTGGGTATTCAGCAGTCCCATGAACTGGGTAAATCCATCTTCTTCCTGATTGAAGCTAACCCAGGTCCGGGTATGGGCGTGCTGCTGGCGTACATGTTCTTTGGTCGTGGTAGCGCTAAACAGTCTGCGGGCGGTGCGGCAATCATCCACTTCCTGGGGGGTATCCACGAAATCTACTTCCCGTATGTGCTGATGAATCCGCGTCTGATTCTGGCCGTTATCCTCGGTGGTATGACTGGCGTGTTTACGCTGACTATCCTGGGCGGTGGTCTGGTTTCTCCGGCATCTCCGGGTTCTATCCTTGCTGTACTGGCGATGACGCCAAAAGGTGCTTACTTCGCTAACATCGCGGGTGTGTGTGCGGCGATGGCAGTCTCCTTCGTTGTCTCTGCCATTCTGCTGAAAACCAGCAAAGTGAAAGAAGAAGATGATATTGAAGCTGCTGCACGTCGCGTTCAGGAAATGAAAGCTGAGTCTAAAGGCGCATCTCCGCTGTCTGCGGGCGATGTGACTAACGACCTGAGCCACGTACGTAAAATCATCGTTGCCTGTGATGCCGGTATGGGTTCCAGTGCGATGGGCGCAGGCGTGCTGCGTAAGAAAATTCAGGATGCAGGTCTGTCGCAGATTTCGGTCACTAACAGCGCGATCAACAACCTGCCGCCAGATGTGGACCTGGTCATCACTCACCGTGACCTGACCGAACGCGCTATGCGCCAGGTTCCGCAGGCACAGCATATTTCGCTGACCAACTTCCTCGACAGCGGCCTGTACACCAGCCTGACCGAACGTCTGGTTGCTGCCCATGACCCCGACTTATCTGGGTGAGTCTATCGCTGTGCCACACGGTACGGTTGAAGCAAAAGATCGCGTGCTGAAAACGGGTGTGGTGTTCTGCCAGTATCCGGAAGGCGTGCGCTTCGGTGAAGAAGAAGATGACATTGCCCGTCTGGTGATTGGTATTGCTGCCCGTAACAACGAGCACATTCAGGTTATCACCAGCCTGACCAATGCACTGGATGATGAGTCTGTCATCGAGCGTCTGGCACACACCACCAGCGTGGATGAAGTGCTGGAACTGCTGGCAGGTCGTAAGTAATCCATTCCCACCCTCTCCGCATGAAGAAGGTGGGGCTAATTGCCTGATGCGCTTCGCTTATCAGGCCTACAACATAAAGCACAATTTGTTTTGTCGGTCGGATAAGGCGTTTACGCCGCATCCGGCAGTCGGTGCGCAATACCTGATGCGACGCTGACGCGTCTTATCAGGCCTACAGGTCAGTGCCAAACACGTAGGCCGGATAAGGCGTTTACGCCGCATCCGGCAAAAAGCCCCTCTCCTCACGGAGAGGGTTTGGGTGAGGGAAAAGCCTCACCCCAGCCCTCTCGGGTAAAAACATTGATGAAGGTTAATACTATGAAAGCATTACATTTTGGCGCAGGTAATATCGGTCGTGGCTTTATCGGTAAACTGCTGGCGGACGCGGGTATCCAACTGACGTTTGCCGATGTAAATCAGGTGGTGCTTGATGCCCTGAATGCCCGTCATAGCTATCAGGTTCATGTGGTTGGTGAAACCGAGCAGGTAGATACCGTTTCTGGCGTCGATGCCGTCAGCAGCATTGGCGATGATGTCGTTGATCTGATTGCTCAGGTCGATTTAGTCACTACCGCCGTTGGCCCTGTCGTGCTGGAACGTATTGCTCCGGCCATCGCCAAAGGGCTGGTGAAACGTAAAGAACAAGGTAATGAATCCCCACTGAACATCATCGCCTGTGAAAACATGGTCCGCGGCACCACGCAGCTGAAAGGCCATGTGATGAACGCCCTGCCGGAAGATGCCAAAGCGTGGGTAGAAGAACACGTTGGCTTTGTTGATTCCGCCGTTGACCGCATCGTACCGCCTTCGGCTTCGGCAACTAACGATCCGCTGGAAGTGACGGTAGAAACCTTCAGCGAATGGATTGTCGATAAAACGCAGTTCAAAGGCACGCTGCCAAACATCCCTGGCATGGAATTAACCGACAATCTGATGGCATTTGTCGAACGTAAACTCTTCACCCTGAATACAGGTCATGCTATAACCGCGTACCTCGGAAAACTGGCCGGTCATCAGACCATTCGTGACGCAATTCTCGACGAGAAAATCCGCGCGGTGGTAAAAGGGGCAATGGAAGAAAGCGGCGCGGTACTGATCAAGCGCTACGGCTTTGATGCTGACAAACATGCGGCATACATCCAGAAAATCCTCGGTCGTTTCGAGAACCCGTACCTGAAAGATGATGTAGAACGCGTAGGCCGTCAGCCGCTGCGTAAACTGAGTGCTGGCGACCGTCTGATCAAGCCACTGCTCGGAACCCTGGAATATGGTCTGCCACATAAAAACCTGATTGAAGGTATTGCCGCTGCAATGCACTTCCGCAGTGAAGATGACCCGCAGGCTCAGGAACTGGCAGCGCTGATTGCCGACAAAGGCCCACAAGCCGCGCTGGCAGAGATTTCCGGTCTTGATGCCAACAGCGAGGTTGTATCCGAGGCGGTAACCGCTTATAAAGCAATGCAATAATGGTGGACCAGGCGCAGGATACCCTGCGCCCGAATAACAGATTGTCAGATATGCAGGCAACAATGGAACAAACCCAGGCCTTTGAAAACCGTGTGCTTGAGCGTCTGAATGCTGGCAAAACCGTGCGAAGCTTTCTGATCACCGCCGTCGAGCTTTTGACCGAGGCGGTAAATCTTCTGGTGCTTCAGGTATTCCGCAAAGACGATTACGCGGTGAAGTATGCTGTAGAACCGTTACTCGACGGCGATGGTCCGCTGGGCGATCTTTCTGTGCGTTTAAAACTCATTTACGGGTTGGGCGTCATTAACCGCCAGGAATACGAAGATGCGGAACTGCTGATGGCATTGCGTGAAGAGCTAAATCACGACGGCAACGAGTACGCTTTTACCGACGACGAAATACTTGGACCCTTTGGTGAACTGCATTGCGTGGCGGCGTTACCACCGCCGCCACAGTTTGAACCTGCAGACTCCAGTTTGTATGCAATGCAAATTCAGCGTTACCAACAGGCTGTGCGATCAACAATGGTCCTTTCACTGACAGAGCTGATTTCCAAAATCAGCTTAAAAAAAGCCTTTCAAAAGTAAGTACTTTCGCTTACTTCTCCTCTACCTGTTTCGGACGATAAAGCTGACGATAATACTCCAGACGTTGTAGATATAACGGCACGCTTTCATCAGGTATTCCGGACGGAATCGCGTTACGGGGAGGTAGTTTTTTCAGATACTCCCGGAACGCCTGGCTGGATGCCATGAAATCTACGGCTTTATCGATAAGAAGCGGAACGTTTTCACCTAATTTGCCCATGATGATATCTCCGTATTACCCCGCGCCGGGAATGCGCGGCCGCCAATTTTAGTTTAGATCCCGATATAAATGACATTAAGGAAAACGTGCTCAATCCTCAATAATCACCTGCTTCTGTTGACTATCTTTTTTCTTTAAATTTCTTAACTAATCAATGTATTGGGTGATTTTTTAACGCATTAATGGTTACAATCTGGAACTATTACAATGCCATCAGTTGTGAACAAAGCACCTGGTCGCGCATACTAGAGGCTATAAATTTATCTCTATCAGAAGTCATCACATGAAAGAAGTCGAAAAAAACGAAATCAAACGTCTCAGCGATCGTCTGGACGCCATCCGTCACCAGCAGGCCGATCTATCGCTGGTTGAAGCCGCAGACAAATATGCCGAACTGGAAAAAGAGAAAGCCACGCTGGAAGCAGAAATTGCTCGCCTGCGCGAAGTTCACAGCCAGAAACTCAGCAAAGAAGCGCAGAAACTGATGAAGATGCCGTTCCAGCGTGCAATCACCAAAAAAGAGCAGGCTGATATGGGCAAGCTGAAAAAAAGTGTTCGCGGACTGGTGGTTGTGCACCCAATGACCGCGCTGGGCCGCGAAATGGGCCTGCAAGAGATGACAGGGTTCTCAAAGACTGCGTTTTAAGTTCCTTTCTCGTCGCTGTAATCACAGCCTCTCACCATTTACTCGCTCCTGCTGGCACATGCAGGAGCCTGTTTCAGAGATCGAATCTTTATAACGTTCTTAACATTATATATTCAACTCCACCTACACTTCTGAGCGATCGTAGCAGGCTAAATTCTGAAAATCAGGTACACATTAAAGAATGATGTATCAATATCAACAATGAATTTCCGCATATCAATGCTCGAAACATAATTAATTATTTAAATTTTTCAATCAGCTTCGCAAATTCCACAATAAAACATCACTCAACTGAATATTTACCTTTCCCTGCCCTGTGCCTTTATCCGGTGATAACATTTGACATCGATTGACACCGATCATTAAAATCCGCGCGATTAATATTATTGGCTACAAACTGAAATCGTTTGACATTTAATAACATATTCGCACAACCAATTAATACAAAAACTCTCTAACAAATTTATTTTGCGGATATGCCTCATTCCAATCATTCATAAAAAAAATGATTGTGCCGTAATTATCAACTGTATCGGGATTATGAAAAGGAATTCATCCTATGAACCTAAAGAAAACACTGTTAAGCGTGTTAATGATATTGCAACTTTGCTTATTGGTAGGGTGTGACTATATTGAAAAAGCGAGTAAGGTCGACGATCTCGTTACACAGCAAGAGTTACAAAAAAGCAAAATTGAGGCGCTTGAAAAACAACAAGAACTCGACAAGCGCAAGATAGAACACTTTGAAAAACAACAAACTACCATCATAAACAGTACCAAAACGCTCGCTGGCGTGGTGAAGGCAGTTAAAGACAAACAGGACGAATTTGTCTTTACAGAATTTAACCCGGCACAAACCCAATACTTCATTTTAAATAACGGTTCTGTTGGTTTGGCAGGGAAAATACTGTCTATTGACGCAGTAGAAAACGGCAGCGTTATTCGTATTTCACTGGTTAACTTATTAAGTGTTCCTGTATCAAATATGGGTTTTTACGCGACATGGGGGGGAGAAAAACCCACCGACATCAACGCATTAGCAAAATGGCAGCAATTGCTATTTAGTACCTCAATGAACTCCTCCCTGAAATTATTACCAGGTCAATGGCAAGACATTAATTTGACGCTAAAAGGTGTCTCGCCCAACAACCTCAAATATCTGAAATTAGCCATCAACATGGCAAATATTCAGTTCGACCGTCTTCAACCTGCTGAATCTCCACAGCGGAAAAACAAAAAATAAATGCAGCTTCTGCGCTTATATCAAGGAATAGAGAGCATCAATAATGAACAAAATATTTAAAGTTATCTGGAATCCGGCAACAGGTAGTTACACCGTTGCCAGTGAAACAGCAAAAAGTCGTGGTAAAAAAAGCGGGCGCAGTAAGCTGTTAATTTCTGCGTTGGTTGTGGGTGGGTTGTTGTCGTCTGGAGTACAAGCATCGACCGCGCTTGATGGTGGTGGGGCTAGCGAAAGCACTCCATTGACCGATACCTGGATTGCCATTGGTCAGGGTGCTAAAGCATCATCAGTAGACACTTCACCATCAGGAGGACCAGGAACATCAAGTATTGCAATAGGGCAAGAAGCCCAATCTGGGATAGGTAGTACCTCATTAGGTTTCAAGAGCCAGGCTACAGGAGAAAGATCTGTTGCTTTAGGACAAACAGCTGACGCAACCGGTAATAGGGCCATAGCAATCGGTAGTGGAGCTAAATCGACTGCCGATTATTCCCTTACGCTGGGGAATGGATCTAAGGCTTTCGCTGAAAACGCCACGGCGATAGGCAAGGACGCAAGAGCGGAGGGCAAAGGTAGTCAGGCCTTCGGAAAAGTGGCCTTGGCCACTGGGGAGAATGCCATTGCCTTGGGTAGTAACAGCAATGCATCTGGTGATAACGCCGTTGCGCTGGGTAGTACAAGTCAGGCATATGGCGACTCCAGCCTTGCAATAGGTGAGTTAAGTGAGACCAATGCTGAAAATGCTATTGCACTGGGAAAACTCAGTAACGCAAGTAAAATCAATTCAATCGCCCTGGGTAGTAACAGCACTGCATCTGGTGTGGGCTCCGTTGCGCTGGGAGAGAATAGTTTTGCTGGAGGCATAAACAGTCTTGCTTTGGGTAGTCAATCCAATGCAAACGGTGATAACGCAGTTGCCCTCGGTGTAGGATCTGTCGCAGAGCAAGACAATACCGTTTCGGTAGGGAACAGCACAACACAACGCAAAATTACCAATATGGCTGCCGGTCTTATACTACCAGGCAGTACTGAGGCCATTAACGGTTCACAACTTCATGCATTAAGTGCCTCAGTCGCAGCCCGACTCGGGGCTGGTGCTGGCGTAAATGGAGATGGAAGTATAAATGCGCCAAGCTACAAGCTGAAAAGCGGCACCTACAATAATGTGGGAGAGGCGCTTTTGGGAATCGACAATGACACTCTGCACTGGGACAAAACCGAGGGAGCATTTAGTGCCAGCTATATCGTCAAAAACGCTGATGGCAGCCCAAAGAGCAGCATAGCCCAAAACAAAATCATTAACGTTGCAAAGGGTACTATTTCCGCCACCAGCACCGATGTAGTAAACGGCTCTCAATTGTACGACCTGCAGCAGGATGCTCTGTTGTGGAACGGCACTGCATTCAGCGCCGCACACGGTAGTGATACCACCAGCAAAATCACTAATGTTGCTAAAGGTACGGTTTCTGCAACCAGCACCGATGTAGTAAACGGCTCTCAATTGTACGACCTGCAGCAGGATGCGCTGTTGTGGAACGGCACAGCATTCAGTGCCGCACACGGCACCGAAGCCACCAGCAAAATCACTAATGTTGAAGATGGTACTATTTCAGACACCAGTAAAGATGCGGTTAACGGTTCCCAGTTGAAAGAAACCAAAGACGATGTGGCCACCAACACAGCCAATATCGCCACTAACACCACGGATATTGCAACCAACACTGCCAATATCGCCGATAACACTGCCAATATCGCCACTAACACTACGGATATTGCGACTAATACCGCCGATATAGCTACAAACGCTAGCAGTATCACTACTCTGAACGCGGACGTTGATACCCTGGAAAAAGATGCCCTGCTCTGGAATGGCACAGCATTCAGCGCCAAACACGGCACCGAAGCTACCAGCAAGATCACCAATGTTACCGCTGGCGACCTGACTGCTGGCAGCACTGACGCCGTTAATGGCTCCCAGCTCAAAACCACCAACGATAACGTGTCGACCAACACCACCAACATCACCAACCTGACGGATTCCGTTGGCGACCTTAAGGACGATTCCCTGCTGTGGAACAAAACGGCTGGCGCATTCAGCGCCGCGCACGGCACCGAAGCCACCAGCAAGATCACCAACTTACTGGCTGGCAAGGTATCTTCTGACAGCACCGATGCCATTAACGGATCACAACTTTATGGCGTAGCGGATTCATTTACGTCATATCTTGGTGGGGGTGCTGATATCAGCGATGCAGGCGTATTAACCGGGCCAACCTACACTATTGGTGGTACTGACTACACTAACGTCGGTGATGCTCTGGCAGCTATTAACACATCATTTAGCTCATCACTCGGCGACGCCCTACTCTGGGATGCAACCGCAGGTAAATTCAGCGCCAAACACGGCATTAATAATGATCCCAGTGTAATCACTGATGTTGCAAACGGTGCAGTCTCGTCCACCAGTAGCGACGCCATTAACGGTTCGCAACTTTATGGCGTTAGTGACTACATTGCCGATGCTTTGGGCGGGAACGCTGTGGTGAATGCAGACGGCAGTATCACTACACCGACTTATGCCATAGCGGGCGGCAGTTACGACAATGTCGGTGACGCGCTGGAAGCGATCGATACCACGCTGGATGACGCCCTGCTGTGGGATGAGACAGCCAATGGCGGTAACGGTGCATTTAGCGCCGCTCACGGGAAAGATAAAACTGCCAGTGTAATCACTAACGTCGCTAACGGTGCAGTCTCTGCCACCAGTAGCGATGCCATTAATGGCTCACAGCTCTATAGCACCAATAAGTACATCGCTGATGCGCTGGGTGGTGATGCAGAAGTCAACGCTGACGGAACTATCACTGCACCGACTTACACCATTGCAAATACCGATTACAACAACGTCGGTGAAGCCCTGGATGCGCTTGATAATAACGCTCTGCTGTGGGATGCAACAGCCAATAACGGCGCAGGTGCTTACAGCGCCAGTCATGACGGCAAGGCCAGCATTATCACAAACGTTGCTGATGGTAACATTGGTGAAGATAGCACCGACGCTATCAACGGTTCTCAGTTGAATGCAACCAACATGATGATCCAGCAGAACAGCGAAATCATCAATCAGCTTGCCGGTGACACCAGTAAAAACTACATCGGAGATAACGGTGCAGGTATTAACTATGTACGTACCAACGACAGCGGCTTAGCGTTCAACGATGCCAGCGCAGCAGGTATTGGCTCTACCGCTGTGGGGTATAACACTGTTGCCAAAGGCGATAGCAGCGTGGCAATCGGTCATGGCAGCAACAGCATCGTTGAGACGAGTATTGCGCTGGGTAGCGAATCCGTCTCCAGCCGTTTGATTGTGAAAGGCTCCCGTAATACCCGCGTTACGGAAAATGGGGTCGAGATCGGTTATGACACCACGGATGGCGAACTGCTTGGCGCGTTGTCGATCGGTGATGATGGTAAATATCGTCAAATCATCAACGTCGCGGATGGTTCTGAAGCCCATGACGCTGTTACTGTTCGCCAGTTGCAAAACGCCATTGGTGCAGTAGCAACCACACCAACCAAATACTATCACGCCAACTCAACGGCTGAAGACTCACTGGCAGTCGGTGAAGACTCGCTGGCAATGGGCGCGAAAACCATCGTTAATGGTAATGCGGGTATTGGTATCGGCCTGAACACTTTAGTTCTGGCTGATGCGATCAACGGTATTGCTATCGGTTCTAACGCACGCGCAAATCATGCCGACAGCATTGCAATGGGTAATGGTTCTCAGACTACCCGTGGTGCGCAGACCAACTACACTGCCTACAACATGGATGCACCGCAGAACTCTGTGGGTGAGTTCTCTGTCGGCAGTGAAGACGGTCAACGTCAGATCACCAACGTCGCAGCAGGTTCGGCGGATACCGATGCGGTTAACGTGGGTCAGTTGAAAGTAACGGACGCGCAGGTTTCCCAGAATACCCAGAGCATTACTAACCTGAACACTCAGGTCACTAATCTGGATACTCGCGTGACCAATATCGAAAACGGCATTGGCGATATCGTAACCACCGGTAGCACTAAGTACTTCAAGACCAACACCGATGGCGCAGACGCCAACGCGCAGGGTAAAGACAGTGTTGCGATTGGTTCTGGTTCCATTGCTGCCGCTGACAACAGCGTCGCACTGGGCACGGGTTCCGTAGCAGACGAAGAAAATACGATCTCTGTGGGTTCTTCTACCAACCAGCGCCGTATCACCAACGTTGCTGCCGGTGTTAATGCCACCGATGCGGTTAACGTTTCGCAACTGAAGTCTTCTGAAGCAGGCGGCGTTCGCTACGACACCAAAGCTGATGGCTCTATCGACTACAGCAACATCACTCTCGGTGGTGGTAACGGCGGTACGACTCGCATCAGCAACGTTTCTGCTGGCGTGAATAACAACGACGCGGTGAACTATGCGCAGTTGAAGCAAAGTGTGCAGGAAACGAAGCAATACACCGATCAGCGCATGGTTGAGATGGATAACAAACTGTCCAAAACCGAAAGCAAGCTGAGTGGTGGTATCGCTTCTGCAATGGCAATGACCGGTCTGCCGCAGGCTTACACGCCGGGTGCCAGCATGGCGTCTATTGGTGGCGGTACTTACAACGGTGAATCGGCTGTTGCTTTAGGTGTGTCGATGGTGAGCGCCAATGGTCGTTGGGTCTACAAATTACAAGGTAGTACCAATAGCCAGGGTGAATACTCCGCCGCACTCGGTGCCGGTATTCAGTGGTAATGATCCATTAAGCAATTCTCTGATGGGAATTGCCCTTTTCTTTATTACCTCTCTCCCAGAATTGGCCCTACCAATTCTTCGCTTATCTGACCTCTGGTTCACAATTCCCCAATTAAAACTCACATCAATGTTGCCAACACATAACATTTAGTTAACCATTCATTGTCATTACCCCTACACAACACAATTGGCAGTACCACTTTTACACAACGTGTGACAAGGAGATGGGCAACAGACTCATTACACGATGTGCGTGGACTCCAGGAGACCTGCAATGAATCTCTGGCAACAAAACTACGATCCCGCCGGGAATATCTGGCTTTCCAGCCTGATAGCATCGCTTCCCATCCTGTTTTTCTTCTTTGCGCTGATTAAGCTCAAACTGAAAGGATACGTCGCCGCCTCATGGACGGTGGCAATCGCCCTTGCCGTGGCTTTGCTGTTCTATAAAATGCCGGTCGCTAACGCGCTGGCCTCGGTGGTTTATGGCTTCTTCTACGGGTTGTGGCCCATCGCGTGGATCATTATTGCAGCGGTGTTCGTCTATAAGATCTCGGTGAAAACCGGGCAGTTTGACATCATTCGCTCGTCTATTCTTTCGATAACCCCTGACCAGCGCCTGCAAATGCTGATCGTCGGTTTCTGTTTCGGCGCTTTCCTTGAAGGAGCCGCAGGCTTTGGCGCACCGGTAGCAATTACCGCCGCATTGCTGGTCGGTCTGGGCTTTAAACCACTGTACGCCGCCGGGCTGTGCCTGATTGTTAACACCGCGCCAGTGGCATTTGGTGCGATGGGTATTCCGATTCTGGTCGCCGGGCAGGTAACAGGCATCGACAGCTTTGAGATTGGTCAGATGGTGGGGCGTCAGCTGCCGTTTATGACCATTATCGTGCTGTTCTGGATCATGGCGATTATGGACGGCTGGCGCGGTATCAAAGAAACCTGGCCTGCGGTCGTGGTTGCGGGCGGCTCATTTGCCATCGCTCAATACCTCAGCTCTAACTTTATTGGGCCGGAACTGCCAGACATTATCTCTTCGCTGGTATCGCTGCTCTGTCTGACACTGTTCCTCAAACGCTGGCAACCAGTTCGCGTATTCCGCTTCGGTGACTTAGGGGCGTCACAGGTTGATATGACGCTGGCTCACACCGGTTACACGGCAGGTCAGGTGCTGCGCGCCTGGACACCGTTCCTGTTCCTGACCGCCACCGTAACGCTGTGGAGTATCCCGCCGTTTAAAGCCCTGTTCGCTTCAGGCGGTGCGCTGTATGAGTGGGTGATCAACATTCCGGTGCCGTACCTCGATAAACTGGTTGCCCGTATGCCGCCAGTGGTCAGCGAAGCGACAGCGTATGCCGCCGTGTTTAAGTTTGACTGGTTCTCTGCCACTGGCACCGCCATTCTGTTTGCTGCCCTGCTCTCGATTGTCTGGCTGAAGATGAAACCATCTGACGCTATCAGCACCTTCGGCAGCACGCTGAAAGAACTGGCTCTGCCCATCTACTCCATCGGTATGGTGCTGGCATTCGCCTTTATCTCGAACTATTCAGGACTGTCATCAACACTGGCGCTGGCACTGGCGCACACCGGTCATGCATTCACCTTCTTCTCGCCGTTCCTCGGCTGGCTTGGGGTATTCCTGACCGGGTCGGATACGTCATCTAATGCTTTGTTTGCCGCTTTGCAGGCTACCGCCGCACAACAAATTGGCGTTTCTGACTTGTTGCTGGTTGCTGCCAACACCACCGGTGGTGTCACCGGCAAAATGATCTCTCCGCAATCTATCGCTATCGCCTGTGCGGCGGTAGGTCTGGTGGGCAAAGAGTCTGATTTGTTCCGCTTTACTGTCAAACACAGCCTGATCTTCACCTGTATGGTGGGCGTGATCACCACGCTTCAGGCCTATGTCTTAACGTGGATGATTCCTTAATGATTGTTTTACCCAGACGCCTGTCAGACGAGGTTGCCGATCGTGTGCGGGCGCTGATTGATGAAAAAAACCTGGAAGCGGGCATGAAGTTGCCCGCTGAACGTCAACTGGCGATGCAACTCGGCGTGTCGAGAAATTCACTGCGCGAGGCGCTGGCGAAACTGGTAAGCGAAGGTGTGCTGCTCAGTCGACGTGGCGGCGGGACGTTTATTCGCTGGCGTCATGACACATGGTCGGAGCAAAACATCGTCCAGCCGCTGAAAACGCTGATGGCCGATGATCCGGATTACAGTTTCGATATTCTGGAAGCCCGCTACGCCATTGAAGCCAGCACCGCATGGCATGCAGCAATGCGTGCCACGCCTGGCGAAAAAGAAAAGATTCAGCTTTGTTTTGAAGCAACGCTCAGCGAAGACCCGGATCTCGCCTCACAAGCGGACGTTCGTTTTCATCTGGCGATTGCCGAAGCCTCACATAACATCGTGCTGCTGCAAACCATGCGCGGTTTCTTCGATGTCCTGCAATCCTCTGTGAAGCATAGCCGCCAGCGGATGTACCTGGTACCCCCAGTTTTTTCACAGCTGACCGAACAACATCAGGCGGTCATTGACGCCATTTTTGCCGGTGATGCTGACGGGGCGCGTAAAGCAATGATGGCGCACCTTAGCTTTGTTCACACCACCATGAAACGATTCGATGAAGATCAGGCTCGCCATGCACGCATTACCCGCCTGCCTGGTGACCATAATGAGCATTCGAGGGAGAAAAACGCATGATTATTTCCGCAGCCAGCGATTATCGCGCCGCAGCGCAACGCATTCTGCCGCCGTTCCTGTTCCACTATATGGATGGGGGGGCATATTCTGAATACACGCTGCGCCGCAACGTGGAAGATTTGTCAGAAGTGGCGCTGCGCCAGCGTATTCTGAAAAACATGTCTTTATGCGTAACGCACTGGAGCGAGCAAAAGCAGCGGGTTGTTCGACGCTGGTATTCACCGTGGATATGCCAACACCGGGAGCGCGTTATCGTGATGCGCATTCTGGGATGAGCGGCCCGAACGCGGCAATGCGCCGCTATTTGCAGGCGGTGACGCATCCGCAATGGGCGTGGGATGTGGGCCTGAACGGTCGTCCGCATGATTTAGGTAATATCTCGGCTTACCTCGGCAAACCGACCGGACTGGAAGATTACATCGGCTGGCTGGGGAATAACTTCGATCCGTCCATCTCATGGAAAGACCTTGAGTGGATCCGCGATTTCTGGGATGGCCCGATGGTGATCAAAGGGATCCTCGATCCGGAAGATGCGCGCGATGCAGTACGTTTTGGTGCTGATGGAATTGTGGTTTCTAACCACGGTGGCCGCCAGCTGGACGGTGTGCTGTCTTCTGCCCGTGCGTTGCCTGCTATTGCAGATGCGGTGAAAGGTGATATCGCCATTCTGGCGGATAGCGGAATACGTAACGGGCTTGATGTCGTGCGTATGATCGCGCTCGGTGCCGACACCATACTGCTGGGTCGTGCTTTCCTGTATGCACTGGCAACAGCGGGCCAGGCGGGTGTAGCTAATCTGCTAAATCTGATCGAAAAAGAGATGAAAGTGGCGATGACGCTGACTGGCGCGAAATCGATTAGCGAAATTACGCAAGATTCGCTGGTGCAGGGGCTGGGTAAAGAGTTGCCTGCGGCACTGGCTCCGATGGCGAAAGGGAATGCAGCTTAAGGGTTAGACGAATATCTGCTATCCTGCCCCCGCACTAAGGGGGCAGTATGCTAAACATCGTACTTTACGAACCAGAAATTCCGCCAAATACTGGCAACATCATCCGTCTTTGCGCTAATACCGGCTTTCGTCTGCATATCATCGAACCGATGGGATTTGCCTGGGACGATAAGCGCCTGCGCCGCGCGGGGCTGGACTATCACGAGTTTACCGCCGTTACGCGTCATCATGACTATCGCGCGTTTCTCGAAGCAGAAAATCCCCAGCGTCTGTTTGCCCTCACCACGAAAGGTACGCCTGCTCACAGCGCCGTAAGCTATCAGGATGGCGATTATCTGATGTTCGGCCCGGAAACACGCGGCCTGCCAGCGAGCATTCTTGATGCCCTGCCCGCTGAACAAAAAATTCGGATCCATATCCATTGACGGTTTATCGCTATCCGGCTTGCCGACAATGCGTGCCGGAACGCCAGCGGCAGTGGTGTGCGGCGGCACCGGTTGCAGCACCACGGAACCTGCGCCAATCTTCGCGCCGCGCCCAACTTCAATATTGCCGAGAATTTTCGCGCCCGCGCCAATCATCACGCCTTCACGAATTTTCGGGTGACGGTCACCACCAGATTTACCCGTACCGCCAAGCGTCACAGATTGCAGAATCGATACGTCGTTTTCAATCACCGCCGTTTCACCAACGACGATGCCTGTCGCGTGGTCGAGCATGATACCGCGACCAATTTTTGCTGCCGGGTGTATATCAACCTGGAACGTTACAGAGACCTGGTTTTGTAGAAAAATAGCCAGCGCGCGACGGCCCTGATTCCACAACCAGTGACCGATGCGATACGCCTGCAAAGCATGAAAACCCTTCAGATATAGCAACGGGGTTGAGTATTTATCCACCGCCGGGTCGCGGGTACGCACTGCCTGAATATCACAGGCCGCAGAAGCGATCATTTCCGGGTCGGCGGCGTAGGCCTCTTCCACCACTTCGCGGATAGCAATGGCAGGCATAATTGGCGATGACAGCTTGTTCGCCAGCATGTAGCTCAGTGCACTGCCCAGGTTTTCGTGCTTGAGTAGCGTCGCGTGGTAAAAACTGGCCAGCATTGGCTCACAATCCGCCAGCGTTCTGGCTTCGGCTTTAATATTGTTCCAGACAATTTCCAGTTCTTCACACGACATTGCTTACTCCACAC